>Ga0187778_10000220_pt1 | contig 41074 bp, 40 predicted proteins | sample 1015_Q2_SP5_20_M_FD_132418 | JGI IMG/M metagenome (GOLD analysis project Ga0187778, IMG submission 132418) | Tropical peat soil microbial communities from peatlands in Department of Meta, Colombia - 1015_Q2_SP5_20_MG | ecosystem: Environmental > Terrestrial > Soil > Wetlands > Peat | place...
GCCGAAGTGCAGAACGATCCCAAGGTCATCGCCGCCTACCTCGGCGGCGAGGTGTCACTCGACCTCAAGGGGTGAGCCGATGTCCGCCGGTCCTTTGCTCCAGCTCAAGCGCCTGCAGGTGGCGTATGGCGGCATCCAGGCCGTCAAAGGCATCGACCTCACCGTTGAGCACGGCGAGCTCGTGTGCCTGATCGGCGCCAACGGCGCAGGCAAGACGACCACCCTCAAAGGCATCACGGGCCTTCAGCCGGTGAAAGGCGGGTCGATCCATTACGAGGGCGAAGACATCACGGGCAGGCCAGCGTTTCAGCTGGTGCGCAAAGGGTTGTCGATGGTGCCGGAGGGACGCGGCGTGTTCGGCGCGCTGACGGTCGACGAGAATCTGGCGATGGGTGCGTACACGCGCGACGATGCCGGCGCCATTCGGGAAGACGCGGAGCGCGTGTTCCACCTCTTTCCGCGCCTCAAAGAGCGCCGCCGGCAGACTGCGGGGACGCTCTCCGGCGGGGAGCAGCAAATGCTCGCGATGGGCCGCGCTTTGATGTCGCGCCCCAAGCTCCTGCTCTTGGACGAGCCTTCGATGGGGCTGGCGCCGCTCATGGTGCAGAAGGTCTTCGAGACCGTTCTCGCCGTCGCCAAGGAGGGAGTCACCATCCTGCTGATCGAGCAGAACGCCAAGCTCGCGCTCGAGGTCAGCCGCCGCGGCTATGTCATGGAGAGCGGAGAGATCACGACTGCGGGCAGCGCCAAGGAGCTGCTGTCGGATCCCAAGGTGCGGGCCGCGTATTTGGGCGAGGCCGCGGCGTGAGCCCGCAGCGTCGCCGGTCGCCCCGCCTAGGACCGGGATCGCGCGAGGCGAATCGCGGCTGCTGCCGACTCAACTCGGGAGCGTGCTCGCGGATCGCGCGCAAAGAGGCGGCAGCGTAGGTCGGCGGCTTGCGGGCCGGTGCGATAGGCGTGATCCGCCCTCCTGGTGCCGTTTCCGTCATGCACGCATTCGTCTGGTACGAGGACGGAATGCGTCTGTTCAAGCGTGCTCCGCTCAACTGGTGCATGCTGGGCTTTGTCACGCTTGCCGCCGAGCTGGCCCTGCAAATCGTTCCGAGCATCGGAGTCGCCGCCTCGAAGGTGATCATTCCCGTCATGGAGTGCGGGATGCTGATTGGCGCAGCCGCCGTCGATCGTGGCGAGCCGCTGGAGATCCGCTACGCGTTCTCCGCCTTTGGAGCCAGGGCGTCTGCGCTGGCGGCGATCGTCGCCTCGGCGTTGCTGGTCTTCGGCGCCGAGGCGCTCACCGGGTACTCGCTCGAAGGAGTCAATCTTCTGGCGCCGGGCAGCGATGAAACCGACATCACGAGTCCGACACTGGGTGCGATGTTCACCATCGGCACGCTGGTTTCGCTGCCCGTGCTGTTCGTTCCTTTCGCGGTGCTCTTCGACGACGCCTCGTTCCGACAGGCGTTTGCCACGAGCGTACATGGCTTCGCGCTCAACGTGCTGCCGCTGCTGGTGTTTGGAGCGGTCGCGTTGCTGCTCATCACGGTCGGCCTGCTCACCTTCGGTGTCGGACTGATCGCTGTCCTTCCCCTGCTTTCCGCAGCGAGCTATGCGGCGTGGAAGGACATCTACGCCGTTCCGGCTCCTTCCGCCTAAGGTGGATCAAGCCGTCGGCGCGATGTCGAAGTCGCTGAATTCGCCTTCCACGATCTCGACGCTCACCGCGGCCACCCTCGCCGCCGGCGGACCGCGGTGGGCCCAGGCAATCATCGCCTCGACATGAGCAGCCGGTCCGGCAACGATGGCCTCCACACTGCCGTCGCGGCGGTTGCGCACCCAGCCCTGCAGCCGCAGCTCGCGCGCTTCGTCGGCAAACGCGAAGCGATATCCGACGCCCTGCACGCGACCGGTGATCAGCAGCCGCCGCGCGATCCCCGGCGCCTGCGTCATCGCGGAACGGGCGGCAGGCGCCGGGCGAGCAGCAGCAGACCGATCATCGTCTTGGCGTCGGTGATCTCGCCGCGGTCGAGCCAGTCCAGCGCTTCCTCGAGGCTCGCGCTGAATGTCTCGACGAACTCACCGTGGTCGAGCTGTGCGCCGACGTGGCTCAGCTCGTCGGCCATGTAGATCTCGATGCGCTCGGTCGAGTAGGTGATAAGCGGGTGCAGCTCCGCGAGGTGCGTCCAGTGCGACGCGATATATCCGGTCTCTTCGGCGAGCTCGCGCTTCGCGGTGGCCAGGGGCTCCTCGCCCGGGTCGATCTTGCCCGCGGGAAATTCGATGAACACTCTGGCGTGCGGATAGCGGTACTGCCGCTCGAGCAAGAGCTTGCCGTCGGGCAGCCGCGGAATGATCATCACCGCGCCCGGATGGACGATGTACTCGCGCATCGCTTCGCCTCCGTCGGGCAGCCGCACGGTGTCGCGCCTGACGTAGAGGAGCTTGCCCTTGAAGACGTCCGTCGAGGCAACGGTTGTCTCGACCAGATGCGCGTCGTCCGCCTTCTTTTTCATGCGAGCCAGTCGCGTGCGACCAGGAAATCGGCGCTGAGCCGCGCTTCGGCGCTCCCCGGTTCCGGTTGCCAGTCGTAGCGCCACTTCACCACAGGCGGGAGTGACATCAGGATAGCCTCCGCGCGTCCGTTCGACTGCAGGCCGAAGAGCGTGCCTCGGTCATACACCAGGTTGAACTCGACGTAGCGGCCGCGGCGATACGCCTGGAAATCGCGCTCGCGCTCGCCGTAGGGCGACTTTAGGCGCCTCTGCAAAATCGGCTCGTACGCCGGCAGGAAGTGATCGCCAACGCTCCTGGTCAGCGCGAAGCAGTGCTCGAAGCCACCCTCGTTCAGATCGTCGAAAAAGATCCCACCGATCCCGCGCGGCTCTCGCCGGTGCTTGAGAAAGAAGTATTCGTCGCACCAGCGCTTGAACCGCGGGTGGTAGTCGGAACCGAACTTGGCGAGCGCGTCGCGGCAGGTGCGGTGGAAGTGGACGGCGTCCTCCTCGAACCCGTAATAGGGTGTCAGGTCCATGCCGCCGCCGAACCACCACACGGGATCGGCGCCTTGCTTTCGAGCGACGAACAGGCGCACGTTCATGTGCACCGTCGGCACGAACGGGTTGAGCGGATGCAGCACCAGAGAAACGCCGGTGGCCTCGAAGGAGCGTCCCTCGAGCTCCGGCCGCGACGCGCTGGCCGATGCCGGCAGCCGGACACCACTGACGTGCGAGAAATTGACGCCACCGCGCTCGAACACGTTGCCGTTCTCGACTACGCGCGCAAGCCCGCCGCCGCCCTCGGGGCGCTGCCACGCGTCGCGCACAAAGCTCGTGCCGTCGATCGCCTCGAGACGGCCGACGATCCGCGACTGCAGATCGCTGAAGTACTTGCGGACGCCGCTGATGTCCACGCGCCCTCTCTCAGGGCCGCGCCGCGAGTGCGCGATGTCCAATGTCCCTGCGATACTGCATGCCCTCGAAGCGGATCCCGCCCGCCGCAGCGTACGCCGAGCGCTGCGCCTGGCGAAGCGTCTCGCCAAGCGCCGTCACGCACAGCACACGGCCGCCGCTGGTAACGACGGAGTCGCCCGCCAGCGCGGTGCCGGCATGGAAAACCTTGCAATCCTCGCGCATGCCGTCGAGCCCGGAGATCACGTCCCCCTTGCGCGGGCTGTCGGGGTAGCCCGCGGCAGCGAGCACCACGCCCAGCGCGGCGCGGCGGTCCCACTCGACCTCGACTTTGTCGAGCGAGCCGTCGACCGCATGACGGATGAGTTCGAGCAGGTCGGACTTGAGCCGCACCAGTATCGGCTGTGTCTCGGGGTCGCCCAGCCGGCAGTTGAACTCCAAAGTCTGCACCCGCCCCGCCTCGTCGACCATCACCCCGGCGTACAGAAAGCCGGCATACGGCTCGCCTTCGGCCGCCATGCCATGCACCGCCGGCATGATGATCTCTCGCATGATTCTCGCATGCACCTCGGGCGTGACCACGGGCGCAGGCGAGTAGGCCCCCATTCCCCCGGTGTTGGGGCCAAGGTCGCCATCGAGCAACCGCTTGTGGTCTTGCGAGGAGGCGAGCGGCAACACGTTCGTGCCGTCGGACATCACGATGAAGCTCGCTTCCTCGCCGCCGAGGCAATCCTCGATCACCAGGCGGGCGCCGGCATCGCCGACGCGATGGTCGAGCAGCATGGAATCGACGGCGGCGTGCGCCTCGGCGATGCTGAGGGCCACCACCACGCCCTTCCCAGCCGCGAGTCCGTCGGCTTTCACGACGATTGGTGCACCGCGGGAGTCGATGTACGCATGCGCACTGGCCGCATCGCCGAAGGTCTGATAGGCGGCGGTGGGAATGCCGTGCCTCAACATGAACGCCTTGGCGAAATCCTTGGTGCTCTCCAGCCGCGCTGCGTTTCGGGTCGGCCCGAAGATCTTGAGGCCTGCCTGCCGAAAGGCGTCCACCACGCCCGCGGCGAGCGGCGCCTCCGGACCCACGACGGTGAGGGCGATGCCCTCTGCCGCGGCGAACGCCACGAGTTCGGCAATCGAGGTCACGGCAACGTTGACGATCCCGGGTTCCCGCGCGGTGCCGGCATTGCCGGGAGCGACGAACACCTTAACCACCCGCGGCGACTGGGCGATCTTCCACGCCAGCGCATGCTCGCGGCCGCCGCCGCCGATGACCAGGACGTTCACTGCTTCAGATCGATCTTGCCGAAGATGTACAGCACGCTGCCGTGGTTGATGCCGCCATTGAGCTTCGGAATGTAGGTGCTCAGCACCTCGACCTTCTGATAGCGCAGCGTGAACAGCGGCAAGGCGATCGGGACGGGCCAGCCGCCCGCGATGTCGGGTCGCTGGATGATCATTGCCGTGAAGCCGAGCCCCGGCTGCAGGCCGTCGCGGTCGAGCCAATAGGTCGTCCAGCTATAACCGAGGTTGAATTGCGCCTGACGATGGGAATCGCTGAACACCAGAAAGTAGACGTTTTCGGTGTTTCCACTCTCATTCTCGCGCGAGCGTGCCCAGCCGCCTCCCCACGCCTCCGCGTTTTCCTGGGCGCGTCGCTCCGCCGTCCAGCTCCATGGGAGGTGCCACGAGTAGCCGGAAACCAGCAGCGCATTGTCGCCCTCCTCGTAGGTGTCGACCACGTGCCGGCAGCCCTTCTCCAGCAACTCCCAGAAGTCCGAGCATTCGAGCGCGGCCGCGGTCCCGGGCAACACGAGCGGCACGACCAGCGCAAGTGCGAGTCGCTTCAATGAACCCCTATTTGATCAATGGCGGAAGTGGCGCACGCCGGTGAGCGCCATGGCGATGCCGCGCTCGTCGGCCGCGGCGATCACTTCGGCGTCGCGCACGCTTCCTCCCGGCTGGATCACCGCGACGGCGCCGTTGTCCGCGACGACATCGAGCCCGTCGCGAAATGGAAAAAACGCGTCCGACGCGGCGACCGAGCCCGAGAGCGAGAGCCCGGCGGCGGCCGCCTTCATCGCGGCCACCCGGGTCGAGTCGACGCGGCTCATCTGTCCCGCGCCGATGCCCAGCGTCCGCCCGTCGCGACAGTAGACGATCGCGTTGGACTTGACGAATCTCGCCACGCGCCAGGCGAAGATGAGATCCGACAGCTGTTGCGGCGTCGGCGCCTTTCGCGTGACCACCTTGAGCGCGGAGGCATCGACCTCGTCCGTGTCGGCGGTCTGCACCAGCATGCCTCCGCCGACGCGTTTCATATCCCAGGCGTCGCTTCCCTTCGCCGCAGCCACCGCCACCGCGAGCACGCGAACGTTGACCTTGCGAGCGATCGCCGCGAGAGCATCGTCGCGATACGCAGGAGCGACGAGCACCTCGACGAACTGCTCCGCGACGGCCTCGACGACATCTGCGCCCACCTCGCGATTGAAGGCGATGATCCCGCCGAACGCGGATGTCGGGTCGGTTGCGAAAGCCCTGCGGTAGGCTTCGAGCGGCGTGGCGGCGGTCGCCACGCCGCAGGGGTTGGCGTGCTTGACGATCACGCACGCCGGGTCGCTGAAGCTGCGCACGCATTCCCATGCGGCATCGCTGTCGGCGATGTTGTTGTAGGAAAGCTCCTTGCCCTGCAATTGCGAGGCCGTCGCGATCGACCCGGGCGCCGGCGCCTCGTCGCGGTAGAAGGCCGCGTGCTGATGCGGATTCTCGCCGTAGCGCAACTCCTGCAGCTTCGCTCCCTGCCAGGTCAGGCGTTCCGGAAATCGCTGCGACGAGCCGTCCGCATCGCGCGTGGTCAGGTAGTTGGCGATCGCGCCGTCGTAGGCAGCGGTGTGGGCGAAGGCCTTGCGCGCGAGCGCGAAGCGCGTCGCGAGCTTGAGCTTGCCGCCGGTCGCACGCAACTCCTCGAGCAGCGCGGGATAGTCGGCCGGGTCGACGACGATGCCCACATGCGCGTAATTCTTCGCCGCCGCGCGAACCAGTGTCGGACCCCCGATGTCGATGTTCTCGATGGCATCGGCGAGCGTGCATCCCGGCTTCGCCACCGTTTCCCGGAAGGGATAGAGATTGACGACTACGAGATCGATGGCCGGGATGCCGTGCGCCTCGAGCGCAGCAACGTGGGCGGGCACGTCGCGCCGGGCGAGGATTCCTCCGTGCACCTTCGGGTGCAGCGTCTTGACGCGGCCGTCGAGCATCTCAGGAAAACCGGTGTAGGCCCCGATTTCGGTGAGCGGCAGCGAGGCATCGCTGAGCGCCTTCGCTGTTCCGCCGGTCGAGAGCAGCCGCACCCCGAGCGCCGACAGGCCGCGCGCGAAATCGGCGAGGCCGGTCTTGTCCGAAACCGACAACAACGCCTGAGAGATCGGGGCGCTCATGCAACGGGATCGTACATGCGGCGCCGCGCGTGATTCCGGGGCACTGATCCGCTCGGCGCTCGACGTCGGACCCAGCGCCGCGGCTACCGGATTCCGTACTTGGAGAGTTTCGACCGCAGCGTATTGCGGTTGAGTCCGAGCATGTCAGCGGCGTGAGTCTGGTTGCCGCCGGCGCGGTGCATGATCAGCGAAAGCAGCGAACGCTCGACATTGCCGATCACCATATCGTAGATGCCGTGCGGCTGCTCGCCGTCGAGTCTGCGGAAATAGTCGTCGAGCGATTTCTCGACGCTGCGGCAAATTTCGTTGCCGCCATTCATGCGGACGGTTCGTTTCACGCTGCGAGGGCCTCCCCCACCCACGTAGCCCCTGCCGGAGCCTGCGTGGCGTACGCCAGGCGTTCGCCGCGATCGGCAAGTCGGTCGAAAAAACGCTCGACCGCGGCGATCTGCTCAGCCGCGGTTTCGAGCCGGTTCACTTCGCTGCGCAATGCTTGTCCTCCGGCGAGCCCGCTCGCGTACCAGCCGAGATGCTTGCGCGCCGTTCTCACGCCCGCCTCTTCGCCGTAGAGCGCGTAGTGGTCGGCCAGATGCTCCAGGATCAGCTCCCGAATCTCCTCGACCCGCGGCGGCGGCAAGCACTCGCCGCGGTCAAGATAGTGGCGGATCTCGCGAAAGATCCATGGCCGACCCTGTGCTGCACGGCCGATCATCAGGGCGTCGGCGCCGGTACGCGCAAGCACGTCGCATGCCTTTTCACTGGAGTCGATGTCGCCGTTTGCCGTCACCGGCAGACGCACCGCGCGCTTCACCTCACGGATGGTGTCGTACTCCACCTCTCCCACGAAGCCGCATTCACGCGTCCTGCCGTGCACCGACAGAGCCGCCACGCCCGCGTCCTCGGCGATCCTGGCGATCTTCACCGCGTTGCGATGCTCCAGACTCCATCCGGTGCGCATCTTCAGGGTGACCGGGACGTCGACCGCGGCGACGACAGCTTTCAGAATTTCGCCCACCAGCGGCTCGTTCTGTAACAGCGCCGATCCCGCGGCAGCGTTGCAGACCTTCTTCGCCGGACATCCCATGTTGATATCGATGATCTGCGCGCCGCGTTCGACGTTGTAGCGGGCCGCTTCGGCGAGTTGTCGCGGGTCAGCGCCGGCGATCTGTACGACGATGGGCTCGACTTCGCCTCGGTGGTCGGTCCTGCGCTGCGACTTAGGCGTCGAACGCAATCTCGGATCAGCCGAGACCATTTCCGACACCGCCAGGCCGGCGCCAAGCCGTTTGCACAGTTGCCGGAACGGACGGTCGGTGACCCCGGCCATCGGCGCGACGACCAGGTTGTTCTCGATGTGATGCGAGCCGATGCGCACGATTGGAGCTGAAGCAGGAGGGGAGCGAATTATACCGACTTTGCGCAAGCGGTGTCATTGCGTTCGTCGGATTGCAATCTCACGTGTTGCTTTTTTGCGAACTCTAGTGCACGCCGAACAGCATCGCGTGCGTGAAAGCGCGCTTCAACGGCGGCAACGCATCGAGCAAAGTGAGCGCCAACCCCCGCGGCCAGCTTAGCAGCGCGTAGTCGTTGCCGAAAACGCGAAGTAATCCATGCGTGAACACGACGCCGGCCCAACGATCGGTGCGGCGCCGCCTGGAATACGCCGCGAGGTGGGCAGCAGCGCCGATTTCCTCGCGTTCCGCAACAAGCAACTCTTGCGCCAGCTCCCATGCGTCGCGTATGCCGAGATTGAGGCCCTGGCCTGCAACCGGATGCAATGCCTGTGCCGCATTGCCAAGCAGGACTATCCGTTCGGCGACAACCCGATCGACGAAATCCAGAACGAGAGGAAACATGCGTCGATCGGCAACCCGTTCGAAGCAACCTGCGTGCCGACCGAAACAATTTCCCAACGTCTCAAGGAACTTCGCCTCCGCAGACGCGACCAGGACCTGAGCATCCTGCGGCGATGTGGTCCACACCAAGCCGAAGTGATCGCCCTCCGGCAGCAGCGCAATCGGCCCTTCCGGCGTGAATCGTTCGAATGCGACGCCGCTTTGCGCCTCCCGTGTCCAGACGCGGGCGACCAAGGCTACCCGGCCATAGTCGTGGCGATGGCGCACGATGCCGGAGACGATGTCGCCGCCGCCGTCGGCGACTGCGGCGAGGCGGCAGCTCCAGCTCGCGTCGACGCCATTGCGCTTTCCCTCTACGATGGCATGCGCCGGCGTTGCGCTCACTCGCTCGGCGGTGAGACCGTGCTCGACCCTGATACCTGCGTGCCCGAGCGCAGCATCGAGTGCGCCCTGCAGTGCAAGATAGCTGACCACGTAACCTAGCGCCGGTATTCCCTGCTCGGCCGCGTCGATCCGAGCGCCGCCGAACCCGCCGCGCTGAGAGACGTCGATCGCAAGGATCGGCGTGACTGCCTGCGGCATCGAGGAAAGATCGCTCCACACGCCGAGGCGCTCGAAGACGAGTCGTGCTGCGTGGGAGAGCGCGAGCGAGCGGTCGCCGCGAATGCTCGCTCCAGCCTGGCGCGAATCGAGCGCGATCACGTCGAGCCCGTCGCCCGCAAGTGCCAGCGCGAGCGTCGCACCGACAGGCCCCGCACCTACGATCACGACGTCATGCAGCATCGGGTAAGCAGGGCTTTGGTGCTGCCTCTGGGCTGCCTCGCGATGCGGTTGTTATCCGCGACCCGGCACGATCAACGAGCGCACGCAGCTTCGACGTCGGCGACCATCTTGGGCGCCGCGGCGGTCAGATTCTCGTTGCCCTGGGCAGTGACCAGCACGTCGTCTTCGATGCGCACGCCGATATCCCAGAACTGTTCCGGCACCTTGTCGCCGGGGCGGACATAGCATCCGGGCTCGACGGTGAGCACCATGCCCGGAGCGAGCACCGGCGACTCGCCCTGGACGCGATACAGGCCCACGTCGTGCACGTCGAGCCCGAGCCAGTGCCCGGCGCGATGCATGTAGAACTGCTTGTAGGCCTCCGTTTCCATGACCGCGTCGAGAGAGCCTTCGCATAGCCCCAAGTCGATCATGCCTTGCGCGAGGACACGCTCGGCGACACGGTGATAGTCGTGGAATGCGCGCCCGGGCCGAACGGCGTCGATGCACGCGAGCTGCGCAGCAAGGACGAGCTCGTAGATCGCTCTTTGCGGGCCGCTGAATTTGCCGCCCACGGGAAAGGTGCGAGTTATGTCCGAGGCGTAGCCCTGGAACTCGCAACCCGCGTCGATCAGCAAGAGATCGTTCGGCTGCGTCTGGCGGTTGTTGTCGCGATAGTGCAGCACGCAGGCGTTCGGGCCCGACGCCACGATCGACGGATACGCCACGGCCTGCGCGCCCATGCGCAGGAATTCGTGCACGAGCTCGGCTTCGACCTGGTACTCGTACCATCCCGGGCGCGTGCGACTCATCGCGCGCCGGTGTGCCCCGCAGGAGATCTCCGCTGCGCGCCGCACGAGCTTCAGCTCGTGCTCGTCCTTGACGAGCCGCATCCCGGCCAGCGGCCCGCGGGCGTCGACCACGGTCTCCGGCACGGCGACCCCCGTGCGCACGCGGTTGCGAACCTCGATGAGCGCCCGCTTGATCGTCTCGTCCCACTGCGGATACAGGCCCAGCGGGGTGTAGAGCGCGGGCCGGTCGCACAACCAGTCGGCGAGCTTGGCGGGAAGCTCGACGACGGGGTACGCCTCGTCGAAACCGAAGATCTCGCGGGCTGCGTCGGGCCCGTAGCGGAAGCCGTCCCAGATCTCCCGCTCGGCGTTCTTGTCGCGGCAGAAGAGAATGTGCTTCGAATCGCCCTCTTCGCGCCCCGCCAGGAGCAGCGCGACCGCCTCCGGCTCGGAGAAGCCCGACAAGTAAAAGAAGTGACTGTCGGGACGGTACGGGTAGTGAGTGTCCGCGTTGCGGACGGCTTCGGGCGCAGTCGGGATCGCCGCGATGCCGCCGCCGGTCTGGTGGCGCATTTCCGAAATCAGTCGTGCGCGGCGCGCGCGATGGTGCTGGTGGTTGTAGTTCACGGGGACGCCCGCGAAGAAGACGCGCCATTATAAGCGCGCGAGCGCCGTGGCGCGGTACCATGGTCGTGTGGCTCCATCCTCTGTCGGCCCGGCCCCCGTGGCGAGCGGCAACCTGCGCGATGCCAAGCGCGCGCTGCGCGCGCGCGTGCTCGCGCAACGCGATCGCCTTGCTCCCGACGCGCGCGATGCCGGGAGCCGTTCGATCGCGGCAGCTCTCGCGCGGCGCGACGATTTTCACCGCGCCCGGACGATTCTGCTTACACTTCCCTTCGGGAGTGAATGGGACACCCGGCCTTTGGCCATGGAGGCGCTGGCGCAAGGCAAGGCAGTCGCGCTGCCGCGCATCAACCTCGAGCACCGCATGCTCGACGCCTGCCTCGTCCTCGATCTGGCGCTGGACGTTGCGCCGGGCTACCGCTTGATCCCCGAACCGGGTGCACATTGCGAAGCGATCGACCCGGCCGAGATCGACTGGGCGCTGGTGCCGGGTGTCGCATTCGATTCCGCCGGACGCCGGCTGGGCTACGGCGGCGGTTACTACGATCGGCTGCTGCCGTTGCTGCGGACCGATGCCCAGCGAATTGCAGGGGCATTCGATCTCCAGATCGTCGAGCGCGTGCCGGCCGCGCCGCACGACCTGCCGGTGCGTGCCGTGATTACGCCGACTCGAATCCTGACCCCGCCCTAGGGCAAAATCAGGGTTGCGGCCAGCGACCGTGGTGGCCAACCCGCGCCTCCGAGCCGGGCGTAGTCGGAAATGGAAATGAGTTGCGTTGCTTGGTAGGATAGTTGCCGTTATTCGTGCATCGCACCGCTGGGATCCGGCGCCCATAGACGGCGCCTACAATGCGGTTCGGTCAAATGCACGTGCCGCCTTATGTTGGGAGCGTCCCATGGATATGAAATCCGATCTCGATCCTCAGGAAACCCGCGAGTGGCTCGACGCGATCGACGGCGTGCTCGAGCACGAAGGTCCGGATCGGGCGCACTTCCTGATCGAGCAGATCATCGACCAGTCGCGCCGGCGGGGCGCGCACGTGCCGTTCTCCGCCAACACGGCCTATATCAACACGATTCCGGTCGGCAAGCAGCCCAAGATGCCCGGAGACCAGACGATCGAGGAGAAGATACGCAACTACGCGCGCTGGAACGCGATGGCGATGGTAGTGCGCGCCAACAAACACACCAACGTGGGCGGCCACATTGCGAGCTACGCCTCCGCGGCCACGCTCTACGACGTCGGTTACAACCACTTCTGGCACGCCCCGTCCGCCGATCACGGCGGCGATCTGGTGTTCGTGCAGGGGCATTCCTCGCCGGGCATCTACGCCCGCGCATTCATGCTCGGCCGCTTCACCGCCGAGCAGATGGACAACTTCCGGCAGGAAGTCGACGGCAAGGGCATCTCGTCCTACCCGCACCCGTGGCTGATGCCCGAGTTCTGGCAGTTCCCCACGGTGTCGATGGGGCTCGGACCGCTGATGGCGATCTACCAGGCCCGCTTCATGAAGTATCTGCAGGACCGCGGCATCGTCAACACCGCGGGTCGCAAGGTCTGGTGCTTCTGTGGCGACGGCGAGATGGACGAGCCCGAATCGATGGGCGCCATCGGCATGGCCGGCCGCGAGGCGCTCGACAACTTGATTTTCGTGGTCAACTGCAACCTGCAGCGCCTCGACGGCCCGGTGCGCGGCAACGGCAAGATTATCCAGGAGCTCGAGAGCGACTTCCGGGGCTCCGGCTGGAACGTCGTCAAGGTAATCTGGGGCACGCGCTGGGACGCGCTGTTCGCCCGCGACAAGAAGGGCATCCTCATGCGGCGCATGATGGAATGCGTCGACGGCGAGTACCAGACGTTCAAGTCCAAGGACGGAGCCTACGTTCGCGAGTACTTTTTCAATTCGCCGGAGTTGAAGGAGCTCGTCGCCGACTGGACCGACGAGGACATCTGGCATCTGAACCGCGGCGGGCTGGATCCGTTCAAGGTCTACGCCGGCTACCACGCCGCGGTGAACCACAACGGGCAGCCGACGGTGATCCTCGCCAAGACCATCAAGGGCTTCGGCATGGGCGAATCGGGCGAGGCGCAGAACATCACCCACCAGCAGAAGAAGATGTCGGTCGAGTCGATCCGGGCCATGCGCGACCGCTTCCAGATCCCGGTGCCGGACGACAAGATCGAAGGGGTCCCCTACGTGACCTTCCCCGAAGGCTCACCCGAGCTCGAGTACATGCGCTCGCATCGCCTGGGGCTGGGCGGGTATCTGCCGTCGCGCCGGCGCAAGGCCGAGCCGCTGGCGGTGCCGTCGCTCTCCGTGCTCGATCGGTTCCTCAAGAGCACCGAGGATCGCGAGATCTCGACAACCATGGCCTTCGTGCAAGTGCTCCAGACGCTGCTACGGGACAAGAACATCGGCCCCCGCATCGTCCCCATCGTCCCGGACGAATCGCGCACCTTCGGGATGGAGGGCATGTTCCGCCAGCTCGGCATCTGGAACCAGCTCGGCCAGCTCTACACGCCGCAGGACGCCGACCAGCTCATGTTCTACAAGGAGAGCAAGAACGGGCAGATCCTGCAGGAGGGCATCAACGAGGCCGGGGCGATGTGCGATTGGATCGCCGCGGCGACGGCGTACTCCACGCACGGCGTGCAGATGATACCGTTCTACATCTTCTACTCGATGTTCGGCTTCCAGCGTGTGGGCGACCTCGCCTGGGCCGCCGGCGACATGCGCTCGCGCGGCTTCCTGCTCGGCGGCACCGCGGGACGAACGACCCTCAATGGCGAGGGCCTGCAGCACGAGGACGGCCACTCGCACTTGATGTCGGCAACGATTCCCAATTGCATCTCCTACGATCCGACCTTCGGCTACGAGGTCGCCGTGATCATCCAGGACGGATTGAGAAGGATGTACGTCGAGCAACAGGACGTCTACTACTACCTGACGCTGATGAACGAGAACTACCCTCACCCTGCGATGCCGGAGGGTGCGGCACCGAACATCATCAAGGGGATGTACTCGCTCAAAGCCGGCGACAACAAGGCGAAGGGGCCTCGCGTGCAGCTTCTGGGTTCCGGAGTGATCCTGCGCGAGGCCATCGCGGCGGCCGAGCTGCTGCGCGGCGACTGGGGCGTGGAATCGGACATCTGGGGCTGCCCGAGCTTCACCGAGCTCGCGCGCGACGGCTACGCGACCTCGCGCTGGAACATGCTCAACCCGACCGCCAAGCCGAAGCTCTCGCACGTCGAAGCGTGCCTCAAGGACACGCAGGGGCCGATCGTGGCGGCGACCGACTATATCCGCGCCTTCGCGGAACAGATCCGCGCCTCCGTCCCGCGGCGCTATGTGGTGCTCGGCACCGACGGCTTCGGCCGCTCGGACACGCGCGAGAAGCTGCGCAGCTTCTTCGAAGTCGATCGCCACTACATCGCCGTGGCTGCGTTGAAGGCGCTTTCGGACGAGGGGGCGATCGCGGCTGCCAAGGTCGCGGAGGCGATCAAGCGCTACGGCATCGATCCGAGCAAGTCGTCGCCGTGGACAGCGTGATCGAGATACCTGCAGTAGGACCAGCGCAAGCGCCGAAGGAACGGGGAGTAACAGCGAATGATTTCCTGGCTTCGTGCGCCTTGCGCTGAGACCTTTTCGAGGCTGCGATGAGCACAATCGAAGTCAAGGTCCCGGACATCGGCGACTTCAAGGACGTGCCGATCATCGAGGTCTTCGTCAAGCCGGGCGATGTGGTGAAGGCGGAGGACCCCTTGGTCACACTGGAATCGGACAAGGCGACCATGGACGTGCCTTCGCCCGCCGCCGGTACCGTTCGCGAGCTTAAGGTCAAGCTCGGCGACAAGGTGAGCGAAGGCAGCGTCATTGTCACGCTGGATAGCGCGGCCGCGGGAGCAAAACCGGCCCCTGCCGGGGCAGCGCCGGCAAAAGCTCCCCCATCCACTGGAGCGCCCGCCGCAGCAGGGCCGGCAGGCATCGTCGCCGTCAAGGTTCCCGACATCGGCGACTTCAAGGACGTGCCGATCATCGAGGTCTTCGTCAAGCCGGGGGATGCCGTCAAGGCCGACGACCCGCTGATCACGCTGGAATCCGACAAGGCGACCATGGACGTGCCGTCGCCCGCCGCCGGCACCATTCGCGAGCTCAAGGTCAAGCTGGGCGACAAGGTCAGCGAAGGCAGTGTGATCCTGATGCTCGAGGCAGCGGCCAGCGCCGCCGCCGCGCCTGCGGCTGCCGCGCCGCCCAAGCCGGCCGCCGCAGCGCCTGTCTCCGCGCCGGCGCTTCTCTCCGAGCGAGCGCCTGCCGCTGCGCCGACCGCAAGGGCCGAAGCCCCGGCGACGCCTGTCGCCAGCGAGAGCTTCAAGAAGGCGCATGCATCGCCATCGGTGCGCACCTTTGCGCGCGAGCTCGGTGTGGATCTCGCCAAGGTCAGGGGCACCGGACCCAAGGATCGCATCCTGCAGGAAGACGTGCAGAAGTACGTCAAGGAAGCGCTGAGCGGCGCCCTTCCGGGCGGGCCGGCTCAGGCGGCGGGCGGAGTGGGGCTGAGCTTGCTGCCGTGGCCGCAGATCGACTTCGCCAAGTTCGGCCCCGTCGAGTCGAAACCGCTATCTCGGATCAAGAGGATTTCGGGTGCGAATCTCGCCCGCAACTGGGTGATGATTCCCCACGTCACCAACTGCGAGGATGCAGACATCACCGAGCTCGAGGCCTTCCGCGTCCAGCTCAACAAGGAGAACGAGAAGACGGGGATTAAGGTGACGATGCTCGCCTTCCTGATCAAGGCGTGCGTGGCCGCGCTCAAGAAATTTCCCGAGTTCAACGCCTCGCTCGATGGCGAGAACCTCGTCTACAAGGGCTACTTCCACATCGGCTTTGCCGCCGACACCCCCAACGGTCTGGTCGTTCCGGTGCTCAAGAACGCGGATCAGAAGGGGGTGCTGGCGATCGCGAGGGAAATGGGCGAGCTCTCCGCCAAGGCGCGCGAGGGCAAGCTCGGTCCCACCGACATGCAGGGCGGCTGCTTTTCGATTTCCAGCCTCGGAGGTATCGGTGGTACGTACTTCACGCCCATCATCAATGCACCCGAGGTGGCGATCCTCGGGGTGTGCCGTTCGAGCACACGGCCGGTTTGGAACGGAAAGGAGTTCGCGCCGCGGCTGATCCTGCCGTTGTCGCTGTCGTACGACCACCGGGTAGTCGACGGCGCCGCCGCAGCGCGCTTCAACTCCCATCTAGTCGCCCTGCTCGGCGACATGCGGCGCGTGATGCTGTAGCAGTTCATAGTGTCATCCCGAGCCCTTCGACTTCGCTCAGGGCAGGCTCCGCGAGGGATCTGCTGTCGCGGTGATCTGCGACCGGCGTACAGCAGATTCCTCGTCGTAAAGCTCCTCGGAATGACAAGCCAGTACTTTCGGTTTGCGGTATTGCGTTAAGTCTTCTCTGAGGCAACGATGAGCACAATCGAAGTCAAGGTCCCGGACATCGGCGACTTCAAGGACGTGCCGATCATCGAGGTCTTCGTCAAGCCCGGCGACGCGGTGAAGGCCGAGGACCCGCTGATCACGCTGGAGTCCGACAAGGCGACCATGGACGTGCCTTCGCCAGCGGCGGGTACCGTGAGGGAGGTCCGGGTCAAGCTCGGCGACAAGGTGAGCGAAGGCAGCGTGATCCTGATCCTCAAAGCCGCGGGCGCTGCGGCTTCGAAGCCAGCGGCCGCGCCGACGGCTCCGGCCGCGACTCCAACCGCACCTGCGAAGGCGGCTCCGGCGCCAGCGCCCGAGGCGTCGAGCTACTCCGGCGCCGTCGACGTCGAATGCGAGATGCTCGTGCTTGGTGCGGGGCCAGGCGGTTACAGCGCCGCGTTCCGCAGCGCCGACTTGGGGCTTAAGACGGTGCTGGTCGAGCGCTACCCGACGCTGGGCGGGGTGTGCCTGAACGTTGGGTGCATCCCTTCGAAGGCGCTGCTGCATGTCGCCGCGATCATCGATGAGGCGGCGCTGCTCGCCGAGCACGGGGTCGGCTTCGCCGCCCCGAAGGTGGACCTCGGCAAGCTCCTCGCCTGGAAGAACAAAGTCGTCGGCAAGCTAACGGGAGGGCTAGCCGGCATGGCCAAGATGCGCAAGGTCGAGTGGGTGCGCGGCTACGGCGCGTTTCTCGATCCGCACCACGTCGTCGTCGAGCTGACCGACGGGCCCGCTCAGGACAAGACCGGCGCCAAGAAGGTTGTCCGCTTCGAGAAAGCGATCATCGCCGCGGGCTCCCAATCGGTGCGCCTGCCTTTCGTTCCGGACGACCCGCGCATCGTCGATTCCACCGGTGCGCTGGAGCTCCCATCGGTGCCCAAGCGCATGCTCGTCGTCGGCGGCGGCATCATCGGCCTCGAGATGGGAACCGTGTATTCGACGCTGGGCGCGCGACTGGATGTCGTCGAGATGCTCGATGGGCTGATGCTCGGCGCCGACCGCGACCTGGTCAAGGTGTGGGAGAGGATGAACAAGCCGCGCTTCGACCGCGTGATGCTCAAGACCAAGACCTCGGCGGTGGAAGCCAAGAAGGACGCCCTCTACGTCACCTTCGAGGGCGAGCAGGCGCCCTCGGGAGCGCAACCTTACGACATGGTCCTGCTCTCGGTGGGCCGAAGCCCGAACGGCAAGAAAATCGGCGCCGAAAAGGCGGGAGTCATCGTCACCGATCGCGGCTTCATCCCGGCCGACGATCAGATGCGCACCAACGTTGCCCACATCCACGCCATCGGCGACATCGTGGGTCAGCCCATGCTCGCGCACAAGGCGGTGCACGAGGGACACGTCGCCGCAGAGGCCGCAGCGGGCCAGAAATCGTTCTTCGACGCGCGGGTGATTCCGTCGGTCGCGTACACCGATCCCGAGATTGCCTGGGTGGGTGTGACCGAGGACGAGGCGAAAGCCAAGGGCGTCAAGATCCAGAAGAGCATGTTCCCCTGGGCCGCGTCGGGTCGCGCCATCGCCAACGGGCGCGACGAGGGTTTCACCAAGCTGCTGTTCGACGACGCCACGCACCGGGTCATCGGCGGGGGCATCGTCGGCACCCATGCCGGCGACCTGATCAGCGAGATCGCGCTTGCCGTCGAGATGGGCGCCGACGCTGTCGACATCGGCAAGACCATCCATCCTCATCCGACGCTGTCCGAGTCGGTGGGGATGGCTGCGGAAGCCTTCGAAGGCGTGTGCACCGACCTGCCCCCGGCGCGCAAGCGGTCGTGACCCAGGACGAGCAGAAGCAACTGGTCGCCCGCGAGGCGACCAAGTACGTCGTGCCCGACGCCTACCTTGGCGTGGGCAGCGGCTCGACGGCGAACCACTTCATCGACGAGCTGGCGAAGATCAGGGGCCGCGTCAAGGGCGCGGTGGCCAGCTCGATCAAGACCGCCGAGCGACTGAAAGGCCACGGCATCCCGGTGGTCGAGCTGACCAGCGTGGACGATCTGCCGGTCTACATCGACGGCGCGGACGAAACGACTGAGCGCGGCGCGATGATCAAGGGCGGAGGCGGAGCGCTTACCCGCGAAAAGATCGTCGCCGCGGTCGCCAAGAAGTTCGTGTGCATCGTCGATGCCTCGAAGCTCGTTGGCGTGCTCGGCAAGTTTCCGCTGCCGGTGGAGGTGATACCGATGGCACGAAGCCACGTCGCGCACGAGCTGGTCAAGCTGGGCGGTCAACCCAAGCTGCGCGAGAATTTCGTCACCGACAGCGGCAACGTCATCCTCGACGTCGAGGGCTTGCGAATCTTCGATCCGGTCGATCTCGAGGCGAAGATCAACAATATCGCCGGCGTCGTCACCAACGGGTTGTTTGCGCGCCGCGGTGCCGACGTGATCCTCATCGGCACCGATCAGGGCGTGCGGACGATGGACGCGCAGAGGTTTTGATCGCGTGCTCCATTTGCGAAACTCCGAATTCGGATCGGAAGTCGCCAAGCACAGTGCGACTCCACCCCCTAACTATGTCCGCCCCCCAGGCGTAAGATATCGCTGCCGCACCTCGCGAGCATCGCTTACCGTCTTGCTCGCAGCCAGCGTGGTGATGATGAGTAGTGCAGTTACCGGCGCAACCAACTGCAAGCTCGCTCGCATCGCCGAGTGGCCGGTGCGGCTGAGTGGAAACCACATCCTTGTGGACGGCGCCATCAATAGCCAGAAGATCGGCGTCATGCTCGACACCGGAGCGCCTGACACTCTGATCCTGCGATCGGCAGCTACGCGGCTTGGTCTGCTCACGCGCGAGGTCAAGGGGTCTCGGATGTTCGGCATCGGCGGCGAAACCACCGTCGAGGTCACGACAGTCGACGACTTCAATCTCGGAGGAGTCTCGGCCAACGGTTTTAGACTGCTCGTCGTGGGTGAACGCGATTTCGGCGAGAAAGTCGCCGTCGTCATCGGCGAGGATTTCCTGCAGCGCTTCGATGTCGAGTTCGACTTGGCACGCCGGGTGGTGCGGTTGCACCAACCGAAGGATTGCGACAGCGTGTCGCTCGCCTACTGGACGAAGGAGGTCGCCGGAGAAGTAGAGATCGAGGCTATTGATGAGTATCGCCCGCGGATCAACCTGACCGTGCACATCAACGGTCAACCGATCCGAGCGATGCTCGATTCCGGCGCAGCATCGTCGGTCCTGACCCTGCGCGATGCAGCCTCGCTGGGCGTTACACCGGAAACGCCCGGTGTCGTTGCCACGAATCCTGGCGGCGGGCTGGGTGCGAAGTCCGTGGATACTTGGATCGGTCCATTTCAGAGCTTCGCCATCGGTAACGAAAAGATTTCAGACGTGAGGATCCGCTTCGCGGATCTGTACAAAGACACGACTTATACGCAGACCGGCACCCAGATACGCCGGAACGCGAGCGCCATGCAACCGATGCTTCTCGGTGCCGACTTTATTTCGGCGCACCGGGTGCTTGTGTCGCACAGCCAGCGCAAGCTCTACTTCACCTACGCGGGCGGCCCAGTGTTCGCCGCCGACCGGCCGGCTGCTCGGGCCGACCCGGTTGTGGACGGGGACAAGAGTTCCACGAGCGCCGGCAAGTAGCCGAGTACAAGCGCGGGCAGCTTCCTGAAGCGCGGGTCGACTGGGCATGTCGACTTCAAGCGTGCTGCGCTTGGCGCAATGTTGCCTCATCTAGCTGCTTTCGGTGTGGCTTTCGAGCCGATCTTTGACGGGTGGGAGGGCGACCCCTGCTTCGGTTAGAATGAGGCGATGACCAACCTCAACGTCCCCACGGTGGACCTGCCCGCGTACATGCGGGAGATCGGCGAGCGAGCGCGTGCCGCTGCACGCGCGGTTGCCCGCGCGCCGACCGCCGCCAAGAATGCTGCGCTCGCCGCCGCCGCGGCGGCGATACGCCGCGATACGGACAAGCTTCTCGCCGCCAACGCCGAGGACGTCGCTGCCGCGCGAAAGGCAGGCGAGGACAGCGCATTCATCGACCGACTGACGCTCAAGACCGCCACCGTCGCGGCGATGGCCGAGGGGCTGGAGCAGATCGCGTCGCTGCCCGATCCGGTCGGCGAGATCACCGATCTCAAGTACCGCCCGTCGGGCATTCAGGTGGGAAAGATGCGCGTGCCGCTGGGCGTAGTCGGCATCGTCTACGAATCGCGGCCCAACGTCACCGCCGACGCAGCCGCGCTTTGCCTCAAGTCAGGCAACGCCTGCATCCTGCGCGGCGGGTCGGAAGCGTGGCACTCGAATCAGGGCATCGCCGGCTGTATGCACGCCGGCTTGCGCGCCGCGGGAATCCCCGAAGAGGCGGTTCAGCTCATCGCCACCACCGACCGCGCGGCGGTCGGCCTTCTTGCGACCATGGACGCTTTCGTCGACGTGCTTGTTCCCCGAGGTGGCAAGAGCCTGATCGAGCGCATCGCGAAGGAAGCGACCGTGCCAGTGATCAAGCACCTGGACGGCGTGTGCCACGTGTTCATCGACGAGAGCGCCGGCATCGACATGGCGATCCGCGTCGCCGACAACGCCAAGACGCAGCGCTACAGCCCATGCAACACCATGGAGACGCTGCTGGTGCACGCCAAGATCGCGCCGCGAGTCTTGCCGCCGCTGTGCCGCGTCTATCTCGACAAGGGCGTGGAGCTGCGCGGCGACCCGGCGGCGCGCGCGCTCGTCGCGCAGATGAAGCCGGCCACGGAAGAAGACTGGACGACGGAATATCTCGCGCCGATTCTCGCCGTGCGCGTCGTGGAGAGCCTCGACGCCGCGATCGATCACATCGCGAGATACGGCTCGCAGCACACCGACGCCATCGTCACCGAGGACCACACGAACGCCATGCGCTTCCTGCGCGAGGTCGATTCGAGCTCGGTGATGGTCAACGCGTCGACGCGCTTCGCCGACGGGTTTGAATACGGCCTGGGCGCCGAGATCGGCATCTCCACCAACAAGCTGCACGCTCGCGGCCCGGTGGGCCTCGAAGGGCTCACCAGCCAGAAGTGGGTCGTGCTCGGCAGCGGGCAGATACGCACGTAGAACGAGTTGTCATTCCGAGGAGCACGAGCGACGAGGAATCCGCTGTTGGCGAGTCGCTGATCGGACAAACAGCAGGTCCCTCGCTCCCGCTCGGGATGAGAGCTTGTCGTCTTCGGTTTCCGTTTCCATCGCAACCAACACGGCGATCGCCGCGGCCAAGGGCTTCGGCTGGTTCGTCACCGCTTCGCCGACCCTCTTCGCGGAAACAATCCACTCGCTCGCCGACGTCGCCAACCAGATCCTGCTCAAGATCGGCGAGGTGCGAGGGCGCGGCGGCGCCGATGCGGCGCACCCCTTCGGACGCGGCCAGGAGAAGTTCTTCTGGGCGCTGGTCTCCGCGGTCAGCGTCTTCTTCGTCGGCTGCGGCGTTAACGTCTACCACGGTCTCGCCGCGCTGCTCGACCCCGGAGCGATCGAGCCGTTCACTCCGTTGGTGATGGGGCTGCTGCTGTTCGCGCTGGTGCTCGAGTCGTACACCTTTGTCATCGCATTCCGCGAGCTGGGTGGCTGGCGCGGAGTCGCCACCAACCGCACCAAAACGACTGTTCTCGCCGTTCTGCTGGAGGATGCAGTTGCCCTGCTCGGCATCCTGCTCACGCTGCTGGTCGCCGCAGTTTCGTTCTTTTTCGGTCCGCGTCCGGAGTTCGACGCGGCGGTCGCGATCACCGTCGGCATCCTACTGGGCGCGATGGCGTTGTTTCTCGCCGCGATCAACCGGCGGCTGTTGATCGACGCGTCGGATTCCTCGCTCGATCGCTTCTCAGCCGCGTTTCTTGCCGAGCGGGGTGTCGGGGCCGACGTGAGTTCCATCGTCGTCGACGACAATCACAGCGTGGTCTTTATCCGGGTGCGGCCCGACGCGGGAGGATTGCAAGGCGGACCCGATTCGCGCACGCTCGGTGACGCGCTCAAGCGCCATGCCGGCGAGCGCGAGGGCAAGGTGATCGACGAGGTGTACTGGCGCTTTCCCCACCGCGACGGCGGTAGCCCGGGTTGACCCCGGACCTGATCCGAGGGAAACCCGGGTTTCGCCCTTCAGGTTCTGCCCGGGCTACAGCAATGGTCAGAACGATCGTGGCATGCCGAGCACATGCTCGCCGACGTAGGAGAGGATCAGGTTGGTCGAGATGGGCGCCACCTGATAGAGCCGAGTCTCGCGGAACTTGCGCTCGACGTCGTACTCGCAGGCGAAGCCGAATCCGCCGTGGGTCTGCAGGCAGGCGTTCGCCGCTTCCCATGACGCCTTGGCCGCGAGCAGCTTGGCCATGTTCGCTTCCGCTCCGCATGGCTTGCCGCCGTCGAACAACTCGCAGGCTCTGAAGCGCATCAGGTTCGCCGCCTCGAGCTCGATGTAGCTCTCGGCGATGGGGAACTGAACGGCCTGGTTCCTGCCGATCGGCCGGTCGAAGACGATGCGCTCGCCAGCATAACGGCGCGCGCGGTCGACGAACCACCAGCCGTCGCCGATGCATTCCGCGGCGATCAGCGTGCGCTCGGCGTTGAGCCCGTCGAGAATGTAGCGGAAGCCCTCGCCTTCCTGGCCGATCAGGTTCTCCGCCGGAATCTCCAGATCATCGAAGAAGACTTCGTTGGTCTCGTGGTTGACCATGTTCGGAATCGGCCGCACGGTGATGCCGCCGTGCGCGTCGCGCTTGACGCCACGCAGGTCGATCAGGAAGACGCTCATCCCTTCGGCCTTGCGCTTGACTTCCGCGAGCGGCGTGGTGCGCGCGAGCAAGATCATCAGGTCGGAGTGCTGGAGCCGCGAGGTCCACACTTTCTGCCCGTTCACGACATAGCGGTCGCCCTTGCGCACCGCCGTCGTTTTCAGCCGCGTCGTGTCGGTGCCGGTCGTCGGCTCGGTCACCGCCATCGACTGCAGCCGCAAGTCTCCGCCGGCGACGCCAGGAAGGTAAGCGCGCTTCTGCGCTTCGGATCCGTGGCGAAGCAGTGTCCCCATGTTGTACATCTGGCCGTGACAGGCGCCGGCGTTGCCCCCGGAGAGGTTGATCTCCTCCATGATCACCGACGCCTCGGCCAAGCCGAGCCCCGAGCCGCCGTATTCGGCTGGAATCATAGCCGCGAGCCAGCCCGCGCGGGTGAGCGCGTCGACGAACTCGACCGGATAGCCGCGCTCCGCATCGACTTTCTGCCAGTATGCGGAATCGAAGACGCGACACAGCGCGCGCATCGCTTCGCGCAATTCCTGGTAACGGTCGGCGGCAGGAATCGGATTCACGAGCGCGCGATCGCCGGCCGATGCTGTCTAGACCATCCCAGCCACGCCACCGCCGCGGCAACGACAACGAGGAAAGGCAGCGCCCCGAAGTTCATCGCGCTCCATCCCGCTGCACTGACCAGCACTCCTGATGAGAAGGACGAGATCGCCATCACGGTGAAGATGAACGCATCGTTCAACCCCTGGGCCTTCGCCTTCTCGGCCGGAGTGTACGCCTCTGTGAGCAGCGTGGTGCCGCCGGTGTACATGAAGTTCCAGCCCACGCCCAGCAGGACCAGCGCCGTCCAGAATTGCCAGATCGCGACGCCGGCCACCGCCACCGCGACGCACGCAGTCATCAGCGCAACGCCCGCGCCGATCACCTTGAGCACGCCTAAGCGCTTGATGAGCGAGCCGGTGAAGAATCCGGGTGCGTACATGCCCACGACGTGCCATTCGATAACCAGCGCCGCCGCGCTGAACGGATGGCTGCAGAAATCCATGGCCAGCGGCGTGGCCGTCATCAAGAGGTTCATGATGCCGTAGCCGAGCGCACCGGCCAACACCGCGACCACGAACACCGGCTGGCGCGCGATCGTCACTAGCCGCCGCCCGCCGTCGCGCTGGTCTGCCGCGGGTGCCGGCACACGAACCGTCGACTGCACCGCCAATGCAATCAGCGCGATCCCAGAGAGCACCAGGAACGAACCGAGGAACGGCCTGGAAAAGGAATCCTTGGCCCACAGGCTCGCCGCCGGGCCGACGAAGCCGCCGACGATGCCACCGGCGAGCACCAGCGAGATCGCCTTCGCCCTGAAATCCGGCGCGGCGACTTCAGCCGCGGCAAAGCGGTATTGCAGACCGAAGGCCGTGTAGACTCCGATGATCGCGGTACCGAGGCAGTACAGCGGGTAGCTCGCCAGGGCGATCGCCAGTGCGCAGACGGCGCTGCCGACAATCGCGATGACCGATCCCGTCATGAACCCTCGGCGCCTGCCCACGCGAGCCATCCAAAGCGCGGCGGGCATCGCCGAAAGCGCCGAGCCGATGACGTAGCTCGTCACTCCGAGCGTAGCCAGGGTCTTGTTGTCTACGAGCGCGTAGCCGACAAGGCCGTTCATCGAGATGAGTCCGGAATTGTTGACCAGCAGCAGCGCCTGGCAGCATGCGAGCAGCACGATGTCGCGGTACGAGGTTCGCATCGGAGGAGGCCAGGATTCCGCGCGGCGAACAGGGGTTGCGTTGTGCGCGCAGAGGCACTATATCAGCGATTGCACATAGTGTCCCGAGTCGCTAATTCGCTGACCAAGAAATGCCGAGAATCGACGCCATACTTTGTCGCAAATCCTCGCCGGGTACCCCAACCCGCCTCCGGTTTGCTTCGCGTCTGGCGCCGATTTCGGCACTTTTGGCAACCGCGTCGGGGTTAGGCATTCTGACAGGTCGCCAACGAACTAACGACTCGGGACACTAGCGGCGAACACGATGAGAGAAACGATTCTCGATTTCTGGTTCGGCAAGCCCGGCACCGGCGGTTACGGCAAGGAGCGCGACGAGTGGTTCCGCAAGGATGCGGCGTTCGACGAGACAATACGGGCGCGCTTCGGTGCGGCCATCGAAACCGCGCTAGCGGGAGGCTTCGCCGATTGGACCGACGACCGGGGCTTGCTCGCGCGCGTCCTGCTTCTCGACCAGTTCACGCGCAACGTCTACCGCGACACACCGCGAGCGTTCGCTGGCGACGTGCTGGCCCTTGAGCTCGCACGCGGCGCGGTCGCTCGCGGTGTCGACCGCAGCCTGATCCCGGTCGAGCGCTGGTTCCTCTACATGCCGTTCGAGCACGCAGAAGACGTTGCTGCGCAGGAAATGGGGCTTGAGCTGTTCGCTCGCTTGCGCGACCACGGGCTCGGTGGCCCGCTCCCGTGGGCGCAGCGCCACGCCGAGGTCGTTCGCCGCTTCGGCCGCTTTCCCCACCGCAACGCGATTCTTGGCCGCGCGTCGACTGCCGAGGAAATCGCCTTCCTATCCACTCCGGGCAGCAGCTTTTGACGAGCATCGTGAATGCGAATGACGGCGGCGCACCCTCACCCCTTCTCCCGCAAGAGAGCCCTCACCCCTATCCCCTCTCCCGCTCACGCGGGCGAGGGGAAGCATCTACGCGCCTTCGGCGCGGGATTCGGATCGAGGGGAGATTCCTGAAGGCGGCGGTCCAGTGCGCACCATAGGAATCCTCGGCGGCACTTTCGATCCGATCCATTATGGGCATCTGCGCTTCGCCGCCGATGTCAGGGCGATGCTGGATCTCGCGTGCATATTGATCATTCCAGCGGGCGATCCATGGCATCGCACCGCGCCAGTCGCTTCGGCGCAAGCGCGCCTCGCCATGGTCGAGCTCGCCTGCGCCGAGTTCCCCGGGCTCATCGCCGACGGGCGGGAGGTTCGCCGCCCGGGGCCCAGCTACACGGTGACGACATTGCAGGAGTTGCACGATGTGGACCCGTCGCGTCCGCTCGGCCTGCTCGTCGGCACCGACGCGCTCGCGGGACTCGCGAGGTGGCATCGCTGGGAACTGCTGCTCACGCTGTCGCACCTGATCGTCGCCGAGCGGCCGGGAGTGCGCTTCGACGCACAGAAACTATCCGAGCCGCTGCGCACCCAATACGAACGCCGATTGACCACCGATCGATCGCGCCTGTCGCGAACGCTCGCGGGCGCGATCCTGCGCGTGCCCATAACGCCGCAGCCGATTTCGGCGACGGCTATCCGCGATGCGCTCGCGCGAGGAGCCGCCGGTCGCGCCGAGGTCGCCGGTTTGCTTCCTGCCGAGGTTCTGGCTTATATTGACCGCAACCAATTGTATCGGCCACCCACGGATGCGACTTAGCCGCCTGCAGAAAACCGCCGTCATTGCCCTCGAAGCCATCAAAGCCCGCGACATCGCGCTGCTCGATGTCCGCAAGCTCACCACCCTGTACGACACTTTGATCGTTGCGACTGCCGAATCGAGCCGGCAGGTCAAGGCGCTCGCGCAGCACGTTCGCGAGGCGATGAAGAGCGCGGGCGCGACGATCGTCGGGGTCGAAGGCGAGGAATCGGGCGAGTGGGTGCTGGTCGACTGCGGCGACATCGTCGTGCACATCATGCAGCCTGCCGTGCGCCGCTACTACAACTTGGAAGAGCTGTGGACGCCTCCGGCGCCGCGCCGGCGCAGCAAGGTCGCGGTTCCAGCGTAGTTCGTAGCCCGGGTTGAGCCCGCAAGGCGAAACCCGGGACGATGGATGATTGAGGTTCGCCGGTTTCCACCGATCAGGTCCGGGGTCGACCAGGTTTACACGAAACGCGCCACCGCGGCGAACGCATCCCGGAATCTGCGCTTGAAGCTCCGTATCGTCGCGCTTGCCCACAAGCTGCCGGCATGGGTCGCCGCAGCCTGCGACGATTATGTTCGCCGGTTGCCGCGCGACGTCGCGCTGGAGATCTTCGAGATCCGGCCCGAAGCACGCGATCGCGGAAAGCGCGTGGCGCAGATTCTTGCCGCCGAAGGCGTGCGCATCGCGCAAGCCACGCGCGGGTATCACGTCGTAGCGCTCGACGAGCGCGGCGAGGCGTGGACCACGGCACGCCTGGCGCGCGCACTCGCGCGCTGGCAGGACGAGGGAGTCGCGGTCGCGTTCGTCATCGGCAGCGCCGACGGACTCTCGGCCGCGGTGAAGCGCGATGCCGATGCGGTCGTCGCCCTTTCCGCGTTAACATTGCCTCACGGCCTGGCGCGCGTCGTGCTCGCCGAGCAGTTGTACCGGGCCATCAGCATGCTGCGAGGTCATCCCTATCATCGCGAATGACCCAACCGTTCCTGCTGACCGAGCGGCCCTCGGTCTACCTCGCTTCGAAGAGCCCGCGCAGGCAGGCGCTGTTGCGGCAGATCGGCGTCGAGTTCGAGGAGTTGCTGCTGCGCGAAGCCGCAGGCCGCCGCCGCGACGTGCTCGAGGTCCCGCGCAAGGACGAGTCACCGCTCGACTACGTCAAGCGCATCGCACGAACCAAGGCGGCCGTCGGCTGGCACCGCATGGGGCGCCGAGGATTGCCGCCTAAGCCGGTGCTCGCCGCCGACACCGAAGTCGTGGTCGACGGCGACGTGCTCGGCAAGCCCGAAGACGCCGCAAGCGCGACGCAAATGCTCAAGCGGCTCTCCGGCCGATCGCACGAGGTGATCACCGCGGTCGCGGTCCGCTGGGATGCGCAGATCGTGCAGGCGGTGGCCAGGTCGCAGGTCACGTTTCGCGTGCTCGCCGGCGACGAGATAACGCGCTACGTCGCCACCGGCGAGCCCTTCGACAAGGCGGGCGGTTACGCAGTCCAGGGGCGCGCCGCGATCTTCATTCGTCGCATCGAGGGCAGCTATTCGGGTGTGATGGGCCTGCCGCTTTACGAAACCGCCGAGATCCTGTCGAAAATCGGCCATCACGTGATATGAGTCACGAGATTCTCATCAATGTAACGCCGCAGGAGACTCGCGTGGCGATGCTCGAGCAGGGAGTCGTGCAGGAGTTGCACGTCGAGCGCACGTCCGCACGCGGGCTGGTCGGCAACATCTACCTTGGGCGCGTCGCCCGAGTGCTTCCAGGCATGCAATCGGCCTTTATCGAAATCGGGCTCGAGCGCGCGGCGTTCCTGCACATCGCCGATATCTGGGAGCATCGCCAGAACGGCTCCGAAAGCAAGCCCATCGAACGGATCCTGCACGAGGGCCAGGCGCTCCTGGTTCAGGTTATCAAGGATCCCATCGGCACCAAGGGCGCGCGGCTGTCGACGCAAGTGAGCCTCGCCGGGCGACTGCTGGTCTATCTGCCGCAGGATTCGCATATCGGCATTTCGCAACGCATCGAGGACGAGGCGGAGCGCGAAATCCTGCGAGGGAAATTGCAGCAACTCCTCCCGCAGGGGCTCGCGGGAGGTTTCATCATCCGCACCATGGCGGAAACCGCGACCGAGCGCGAAATGCAGAACGACATCGAGTACCTGACCAAGCTCTGGCACGATCTCACCGAGAAGTCCGCATCGCTGCCGGCGCCGTCGCTGGTCTACCAGGACTTGAACCTCGCCCAGCGCGTGCTGCGCGACATGGCCAACGAGGAGACCGTACGGATCCTGGTCGATTCGCGCGAGACCTTCCACAAGATGCAGGAGTTCGCGGGCCAGTACACCCAGAACATCGTCCAACGGATCGAGCATTACGCTGGAGAGCGACCGCTGTTCGACCTGAACGCGGTTGAGGAAGAGATTCAGAAAGCGCTGGCGCGACGGGTCGACCTCAAGTCCGGCGGCTACTTGATCATCGACCAGACCGAGGCGCTGACGACCATCGACGTCAACACCGGAGGCTTTGTCGGCGGACGCAGCTTCGACGACACCATCTTCAAGACCAACCTCGAGGCGGCGCAGGTGATCGCGCGCCAGCTCCGGCTGCGGAACCTGGGCGGCATCATCATCATCGACTTCATCGACATGGAGAACGCCGACCACCGCAGCGCGGTGCTGGCCGAGTTCAACAAGGCCCTCGAGCGCGACCGCACGCGGCTCACCGTCAACGGATTCACTCAGCTGGGCTTAGTCGAGATGACGCGCAAGCGCACGCGCGAGAGCCTGGCACACGTGCTGTGCGAGCCCTGCGGGACCTGTGGCGGCCGCGGCGAGCTCAAAACGGCGCAGACCGTCTGCTACGAGATCCTGCGAGAGATCGTGCGCGAGTCCAAGCAGTTCAATGCGCGTGAGTTCCGCATCCTCGCTTCACAATCGGTAATCGATCTGTTCCTGGACGAGGAATCGCAGAGCCTTGCGCAGCTCGGCGACTTCATCGGCAAGCCGGTTTCCCTGCAGGTCGAGTCGATCTACACCCAAGAGCAGTACGACATCATCCTGATCTAAAAGCCGTCAATAGCCTGCTGCGCTTGGCATAGCTTTGTTGCGCGCGGGCTCGGAATCCTCATGTACTTACGCTGGTACATTCCGGTTCCTCGCCCGCTCGCGCCTCGCTCTGCCCGCGCTCGCGACGGCTCTTGATCGGCTTTTTGGGGTGCTCTATGTCCAACGCATCGCTGTGGTCCCGCGTCCGCGACTTTGCCGCGAGGCTCTTTCGCCGCAAGCTGCCGCACCCCGGGCGCTTCGTTGCAGGCAGCAAGTTCTCCTGGCGTGGCTGGATCGGCTTCGCGCCGTGGGCATGGCCCTCGCGCGACTATCTCGTGTACGTCCCCGCCGGTCACACGCGCTGGAAGCGCCGCCCGCTCATCGTCCTGATCCACGGCTGCAGGCAGCCTCCCGAGGAGCTGGTCGCCGGCACGCGCATCAGCGCGCTCGCCGACCATCACGGCTGGCTCGTCCTGTTGCCGCGACAAACCGCCAGGGCCAATCCCTGGCGCTGCTGGAACTGGTTCGACAAGCGCACCAGTGGCGGGCTCGGGGAGGCCGCTATCATCGCGGCCCAGATTCGCGCGGTGCGCCGCGAATACCGCGCGCATCCGCGTCGGATCTTCGCCGCGGGAATGTCGGCGGGAGGCGCGATGGCGGCGCTGCTCGGCGTCCAGCATCGGAAGCTCTTCGCGGGGATCTTCGTTCATTCGGGGGTCGCGTGCGGCGCGGCCTCACGACCTTTGACCGCGCTCGACGTGCTTTTGCACGGTGCCGATGGCCCCTACGAGCACGTCGCGGCGGTGGCCCGCGACAATGCTCCCTCCGGCGCGCTGCCGCTGCCGCTGGTCGCCATTCACGGAGAGCGCGACGAGGTCGTGGCGCCGATCAATGCCGTGCAACTCGCGCGCCAATACCTGGTGCTCAATCGCCGGCTCGCTCCGGAAACCCTGGGACGCGAAGAACTACCTGCCCCCGATGCGCACACGACCGAGATGCTTGAAGGCGAACGCACGATGACCGTCATCGATTATCGCGAAGGGGAGCGCACGCTGGTGCGACTGATCCGCGTGTCCGAGCTGGGTCATGCCTGGAGCGGGGGCGAGGCTTCGTTGCCGTACAATGACCCGCATCCACCCGATGCGACCGGCCTGCTCGGCGAGTTCGTGATCGAGCAGATACGCTTGCAGAGGGCGTCCCGCACAAGGAGATTCGCATGGCTGTCACGGGCATGAACCACTTCACCATCCTCACCGACGACGTCGAGGGCACGACGCGCTTCTACGCCGAGTTTCTCGGGCTGCGCGCGGGCCCGCGTGCCAACTTCAACTTCCCCGGCGCGTGGCTGTACGCCGGCAGGGACCCGATCCTCCACGTGATCGGTGGCCGGCCGAAGAGCGATCTCAAGGCCGGCGTCATCGATCACATGGCGTTCAGCGGGCGTGATCTCGGCGCCACGCTCGCGCTCCTGAAAGCGCGCGGCATCGAGCACGAGTGCAGAAGACAGGTCGGCTCTGGCGTCTGGCAGGTCTTCTTTCACGACCCCAACGGGGCGAAGGTCGAGCTCGATTTCGACCCGGGCGAGTCGGCCACCGCCTGAGGCACGCAATGGCAAAGGCGGCGCTCGACCATCTCGTTGTCGCCGCTGCCACGCTGGAGCAGGGCGAGGACTACGTCGAGGCGAGGGTCGGCGTCCGCCCGAGGCGCGGCGGAAAGCACGTGGCCATGGGGACCCACAACAGCGTGCTGCGCCTGGGTGAGCGGGTCTATCTCGAAGTGATCGCGATCGATCCGCAGGGCAACGTGCCGGCGCGGCCGCGCTGGTTCGAGCTGGACAGGCCGGAGATGCGGGCCGCGCTCTCCGCCTCGCCGCGTCTCATCCACTGGGTCGTGCGCTCCAACGACATCGAAGCGACGCGACGCGCTTGCCCCATCGATCCCGGTCCGGTGCAAGCGGCCTCCCGCGGGGAATACAGTTGGCGTATCACGATTCCCGATGATGGCCACCTTCCAGGTGGCGGTGTGCTGCCGACGCTCATCGAGTGGGCCGGCGCTTCCCATCCCGCCGACGCGATGCCCGACAGCCGCCTGATGCTTGCCGGGCTCGCCGCCGCGCACCCGACCCCGGGTCTGATTCGTGCAACGCTGGCCGCGCTCGGCTTGAGCGACATCTTGAAAGTCAGCTACGACATGACACCGCGGCTCGCGGCCATGCTCGCAACGCCGCGCGGGCCGGTCTCGCTCTAGTTAAGGCTTGCCCGCCGCCGCCTCGGCGGCTGCGAGCTGCCCGTAGACGATGCGGGCGATGGAGAGCAACTGCGTCTTGTCGAGGTTGCCCGACAGCGCGTAGCCACAGGCGTCGTCGATCCAGTAGAACACCCCCACGCCGCCTTCCTGCGCGTAGCGGAACGCGGTCTCGCGCGAATTCTCGGCGTCCTTGCGAACGAGAAGCGAAATGCGCTGCTTGTCGGCGTTCTCGTACATGAACAGCGCTCCCGGGCGCTCGTTGCCCGCGACCAGTCGGCCACCGACCAGAGCGAAACCGGCGCTGTTCAAGTTGGGCGCGTGCAGCGGGAAATTCAGCCGTTTCGACAGCCACCGCACGAGGCGCTCTTCCTCGTTGGCCCAGATCTCCACCGGGCGGTTGGGATCGGTCGCGTAAATCGCGTGGGTAAGCGCAGCCTGGCGGGCGAAGGTGACCGGGGTGCCCTCCCTCTGCAGCATTTCGCCGCGCATCAGCCAGCCGACGGCGACTCCGACCACCAGCGAGGCCGCCGCGGCAAGCAGCGCCCACGGCCGACGCGCGCGAAAACATCCCGATCGGCTCGCCGTTGCGGCGACGATGAGCTCGCGCGGCAGCGGCTCGGCCAGCCACGGATCGAATGCGCCGCACAGCAGGGCGTTCTGCCGCTGGATCGCAGCGACCCTGGCCGCCAGCGCGGGCTCCTCCGTGAGCCGGGCTTCCACCTGCGCCGCGCGCTCGGCGGAGAGCTGCCGATCCGCGTATGCATTCAGATCGTCGTCGGAAAGCGGCAGTCCGCTCATTTGATCACCTTGAAGGGCGCACTTGCGGGGTCGGCGTTCATGCGCCGGAGTTTCTCACGCGCACGATTCAGGCGCGACATCACGGTGCCGATCGGCACGCCCTGCACCTGCGCGATGTCGTCGTAGCGCAGCTCTTCGACGGCGGCCAGCAACAGCACCTCGCGCTGCTCGCCGGGCAGGCGCCCGATCTGCTCGAGCACTTCGGCAAGCTCGATGCGGTCGGATTGCGTCGCTCGCATCGGAATCTCCCAGCCCGCCGCCGGCCCATGCTCGGCGTCGAGCGAGCTCTCTGCGCTTTCGCGCCTGCGCGTCGAGCGTTGGTTGACGTAGAGGTTATGCATGATGGTGAACAGCCACGCCCGCAGGTCGCTGCCAGCCCTCCAGAGTCGCCGTTTCTCCCAGGCTCGCGCTAGCGTGTCCTGCACCAGATCGTCCGCGCGCGAGAAATCGCCGGTGAGCACTCGCGCGTAGCGGCGAAGCCGCGGCAGCGCGGAAACCAGATCTGGGTCAGGCAGCGTATCTGGCATGAGCGGCCGGAGAAAGCGCAAACCCTCCGCGCCGCCCGATCAGCGAGGCAATTCCTGCGTCGGCGCGGGCGCGCCCATCGCCGACTCGATAGCCAATGCGGCAACTCCGAGTCGATACCTCATCGAACCTCCCATTCATTCCTCGCGACATGGTAAACATCATGCGAGCGGGGTTATTCCGGCCGGCCCGAGCGGGGCGTTTCGCAGCGCTCCACGTGCTTCTCGCAAAGCGAATCCCGCCCCACGCCGTACTCTACGGCAACTCCGCGGCCGGCATCCGCGCCAGAATGATCGGTATCTTTCGGGCGAGTCCGCGCGAGCCCGGATTTCTCTCGTAGTGGCGGGGGTTCGGCGCCATCGCCGCCAGCCGTGCCGCCTGCTCCACCGAGAGATCGGCCGCGCTCGTGGCAAAGTAGCGACGAGCCGCGGCTTCGCAGCCGAAGATCCCATTGCCCCACTCGATCACGTTGAGATAGATCTCGAATATGCGGCGCTTGTCGAGGATCGCCTCGAGCATCAGCGTTATCAGCGCTTCCTGAGCCTTGCGCCAGTAGCTCTTCTCGCCCGACAGGAACAGGTTCTTCGCGAGCTGCTGCGTGATCGTCGATCCGCCGGCGACGACGCGGCCCTTGCGCAGGTTCTTGTCCAAGGCCTGCTGAATGCCGTCCCAGTCGAAGCCCTCGTGCTCGACGAACTTGGCGTCTTCCGCGGCGATCATCGCGCGCTTCAAATTGACCGAGACGCGCTGATATGGCACCCACACGTACTGCAGGCGCGCGCCGGGATTGCTTCGCTCGAGCTCCGCGAGCCGCATTTGCATGAACGCCGTCTCGCGCGGCGGGTGATCCCGCCACCACCAGATGTGCGCGGCGTACCAGCCCTGCAGCAGCGCAAGAGCCAGGAACGCGACGAGCGCCGCCCATAGCAGCCAGCGGAGAACGACGCGCATCGCTAAGAGCCGGGTCTAAGCAAAGGGAATGCGGACGACGTGTCCGGACGCACGCCGCGCCACAGCAGGAAGCTTTCGGCGGCCTGTTCGATCAACATGCCCAGCCCATCCGCGGTCCTCGCCGCACCCTGCTCGATCGCCCAGCGCACGAACGGCGTCATCTCGTTGGCGTAGACCAGGTCGTAGGCGAGCGCTGCCGGCGCGAACAAGCCGTCGGGCCACAACTCGCGAGGGACCGGGCTATTCAGGCCGATGCTCGTGGCGTTGATGACGATCTTGAAGTGCGCCCCGCCGAGCGAGCGCGGCTCGATCGCGACGACCGGGCCCTGGCTTGCGAAGTGTGTCGCGAGCTCGACGGCTCGGGCGTGCGTGCGGTTGGCGATGACGACGCGATGCGGCGCCTGCGCCAGCAGCGGCTGCAGGATACCGTGAACAGCGCCTCCTGCTCCGAGAACCAGCACGTCGCGCGCGGTGATCGTCTCGCCCAGGTTGTCGGTGAGATCGCGCAGCAGTCCCGCCCCGTCGGTGTTGTCGCCGTACCAATGGTCGCCGCGCCAGGCCAGCGTGTTGCACGCGCCCGCCGATTCCGCTCGCGCGCTTCTTTCCCGGGCAAGCGCAAACGCTTCGAGCTTGAACGGAATCGTGACATTGAGCCCCTTGCCGCCTTCCGCGACAAAGCGCTCGACCGTGGCGGCGAATCCGTCGCGCGGCGCAAGGAGCCGCTCATAGCTAAGCTCCTGCCCCGTCGCCTTGGCAAACGCGGCGTGGATGATGGGGGACTTGCTGTGCGCGACGGGGTTGCCGATGACGGCGTAACGGTCGATCGTCACTGGCTAATCAAAGAGTCACCCGGCGCGAAGGTCCACGTGCGCGTGATGTAGAGGATATCCGTGTCGCGCTTGATGTCCGGCGGAAACGCTGCGTAGGGCGAGCCCATTTCGACGATCTTACGCGCGGCCGTATCGAGAATCTTCTGCCCCGACGAACGATCGACCGCGATGCTCTCGACGCTTCCGTCGGCGCGTATGCCGACAGTGAGCAGCAGGCTACCATAGAGCTTGCGCGCGCGCGCCGCTTCAGGGTAGTTCAGGTTGCCTATGCGTTCGACCTTGAGCCGCCAGTCCTCCACGTAGCGGGCAAAACGGTACTCTTCGGCGCGGGCGCCGACGAAGCGTCGCTTGGGACGCTTTTCGTACGCTTCCATTTGCTTGGCGATCTGCGCCTCGAGACGCATCGTCTCCAGCGTGCGCTGCATCATTTCGGTGGCGCTGGGCAGCTCGGGCGGCTCGACCGAATCGGTGGGCCGCGGAGCCGGCGGCGACACCGCCTGCGCCGCCTTGAGCTGGGTGAGCATTTCCTTGGCGCGGTTTTCCAGCTCGTCCACCTTCTGCGCGGCGAGCGCCAGCTCATTGCTGGCGCTATCTCTGGGCAGCACCGGCAGCGGGGTCTTGGCGCGGCGATCGGCGTCGGTGTTACCACCCCCGTCGAGGTTGGCCTGCGCCAGAATTTCCGCTCTCGCCGGCTTGCTTTGTGACTTGGCGTTGACCAGAGCCACTTCCAGCGGCGGCCCACCGCGGTCGAACCTGGTGAGATCGAACGGGGAAAAACGCAGCGCCAGAACCACGAGGTGCAGGAGGATCGACCACCCCAGCGCATTGGCGAACAGTCGGTTGCCGGCGGCAGTGTCCACCGCGAGAAAGGGCAGCGATGCCGTCCGCGGCTCGCGGGCAGACACCACCGGCGCTCGCGGCCGCGCCGGCCGCTTCTTGGGGGTGACCAGGCGCAGATCGGGCGACCTGGACCGGGATGACTTTGGCATAAAAATGCCAAGTATATCCCCCTTGGGCCGAAGCTCAAGCCGCATCGCGGTCAGCCTCTTTCTCTCAGGCTCTAGCCGGCCCAGCGAAGCGCGCCTCGACGGTGGCGGCCAGCAGGTCGATGCGTCCCATGGACACCCGCACCCGGTCACCAGGCGCGCTCGCTGGCAGGTCGGCGAGGCGCAGGTATAAAGGCACGGCGTCGAGACGCACCAAGTTTTCCCGCAGCACGGTGGCCGCGGCCTCGGCGACTTTCTCCTGCTTCAGCCAGCGCAGGCACCAGTAGCGCTCCATCTGGCCCTGGAACTCGGCGTATTGCGCATAGGTAACCTCGAAGTCGGCCATCGCGGCGTAGAGATCGGTGTCACCCTCGGCATAGGGAGGTATGGTGCCGGCCAGCACTGCCATCAGCTGCTGCTGGTTGACCAGGTCGCTGTAGCGTCGCAGCGGCGAGCTCGCCCACAGGTACTGGGTGACGCCGAGCCCCTGGTGCGGCTCGGGTCGGGTGCTCATTTTCACCTTGCCCATCTGCTGGGTGCGATACAAGCCGGGCACGCCGGCGTCGACGAGCGTGGCGCCCCAGCTTTCGTTCACGTGGATCATGAGCTCGGCGACGAGCTTGTCGAGCGGAGACCCGCGCGGGCGCGGAACGATCGTGACCCTGCCTTCGGGGGCGGCTTCCCAATCGACGTAGAAGTTGTAGTCGATGCGCTGGGCTTCGGTCTTTCCCCGCGTGCTCTCCAGTTTCTGCGCGACCCGCCAAAGTGCGCGCAACTCATCGGTCCATTCAGGCTCGTTGGGAGCGGCGGCCTGCGCAAAGTGTTCCCCGATGGCATCGAGCCTCAGGTTGGCCGCGACGGGCACGCGCTCCAGGCGTGTGCGGCGTCTGAGAGGCGTCCCGTCGGCTTCGGTTTCGACGTACAGCGTCAGCGCCGGGACGATGCCCCCTTGCCGCAACGAAAAGCGCTCGATCACCACGTTTGGGAGCATGGTGATCTTGCGTCCCGGCATGTAGACGGTGGAGAGCCGCGCGCGCGCGATTTGATCCAGCGCCGAGCCCCGCGGCACCGCGAGCGCCGGCGCGGCGATGTGAATGCCGATCTCCAAATTGCCACTGGGGAGCGCGCGAACCGAGAACGCATCGTCGATCTCGGTGGTAGTCGCGTCGTCGATGGAAAACGCCTGCACGGGCGCTTGTTCCAGCTCGGGTAGCGGCGGCAATTCGCCGAGCGAAGGGAACTCGATTCCGCGAGGAAACGCTTCGAGCACGAAGCGGTTGAAGTGGTAGTCGTGGGTCGAGGGAATGGCTCCGCAGGCATCGAGCAGCGCCAGGGGATTGGTGTGCGCGGCCTCGCACGCCGCCGCGAGCGCTTTCGTCTCCAGCGCCTGCTTCTCTGGCTTGTAGAACAGCATCGGCAGCTTGTCGCGGAATGCGGCCGGCAAGCGGTGCGCTTGCAGCTCCGCCACATACCGGGCGATCTGTTCGGCCTCGCAACGTTTGCGTTCGACACTGGCCAGCGCCGCCTTCAGTGCTTCGGCAGGCGCCGCCCGGTAGCGGCCCCTGCCCTTCTTGTAGAAGTGCATCGGCGAGCCATGCAGGCACAAAGCGAGTGCCGCCGACTCGGCGGGCCTCGGCGCTCGGCCGAAGTAGTCGGTGGCGAGCTCGGTGAACGCGAACTCGCGCTCGCCGCTCACCTCCCACAGGAAGTTGGGATCGAGCCCAGCAGCCAACACATGCGCGTCCGCGAGCAGCGCCGACGGCGAAGGGTCGGTGAAACGCAGCAGCACGTTCGCCGCCTTGACCTTCAGACGCTTGCCCGATGCCGACTCCACCTGCAGCGAGGTGTCGTTGTCGGCGAGGACGGTGCCGGCCTTGAACGCGCCGTCGTCCTCGAAGAAAACGTGCATCGGAGATGGAACCGCGGAAAAGAGGGCCCGAATTATACCGCGACATTCTCCGCCCGCGATTGCGCGCCGCCGGCGTTTACGTCAGCATGAGCGCCTTTCACTTACAAGCGCGCGATCATGTCGATGCTCTTCCGCCGTCTGGGCGACTCCGGACTCGAGGTCTCGGTCATTTGTCTGGGAACAATGATGTTCGGAGATCGCACCGATGCTCCGACCGCGACAGGCATCATCGCGTCGGCGCTCGACGCAGGCGTGAACTTCATCGACACCGCCGACAATTACTCCAAAGGGGCTTCGGAGACGATCGTCGGTCCCGCGATCGCGGCGAACCGCCATCGCTGGATCCTGGCGACCAAGGTCGGCAATGTCATGACGCGCAAGCCCGACGATGGCGGGCTGTCGCGCCGCTGGATCATGCAGGGGTGCGAGGCGAGCTTGAAGCGCCTCGCCACCGATTACATCGACATCTACTACCTTCACCGCGACGACCCTGATACGCCGCTCGCCGAAACCGTCGACGCAATCGGCGATTTGATCCGCGCGGGGAAGATCCGCTATTTCGGCGTGTCGAACTACCGCGGCTGGCGCATCGCCGAGGTCGTCGCCACTTGCGACGACCTGGGCGTCCCGCGCCCGGTCGTGTGCCAGCCCTATTACAACGCGATGAACCGCACGCCCGAAGTGGAGATCCTGCCGGCGTGCGATTACCACGGCATTGGCGTGGTTCCCTACAGCCCGCTCGCGCGCGGAGTGCTCACCGGAAAGTACGTGCCCGGCGCGGAGCCGCCGGCGGGGTCGCGCGTCGCGCGCAAGGACCAGCGCATGATGGAGACGGAGTTCCGCGCGGAGTCGATCGCCATCGCGCAGACCATCAAGGTACATGCGGAGAAGAAGGGGCTCACCGCGACGCAGTTCGCGCTGGCGTGGCTGCTCGCCAGCAAAATCATCAGCTCGGTGATCGCAGGGCCGCGCACGCTCGAGCAGTGGACCGACTATCTTTCCGCTGTCGGCAAGGAGATCGACCAGGAGGACGAAGCTCTGGTCGACTCGCTGGTGAAGCCCGGCCACCCTTCGACGCCGGGGTACAACGATCCGCAGTATCCGTTCTACGGGCGGATCGTGGGTTAGGAGTGCACCTGCCGGACCTTACAGGTCGCGAAGATTGAATCGTTGTCCCCGCCCCCGATTCAAGCATTCGGGGGCAGGCTCCAGCGGGGACCCAGTGACGTTCGCGCCAACGCCGCTGGATTCCCGCGACCCTGTCCCCGCGAAAGCGGGGAGCGGGAATGACGAATTTCCCAACTACTTGTTGATGGTCGCTGCGCCGGCCTTGCAGACTAACTCATCCTGAGAGCCCGTTCCGCCCGAGCAGCCGATCGCACCGATGAGCTTGCCTCCCTCCACGAGCGGGATGCCGCCGCGCGAAGCAATGATGTCGTCGAGCGTGAGCAGATAGGTGAAACCGCTTAGCTGAATGCCGTTCTCGAAGGCTTTGGTCTCACGGCGGAATATAGCCGCTGCGCGCGCCTTGTGCTCGGCGATCTTGGTCGATGCGATCGCCGCGCCGTCCATGCGCTGTAATGCGACGAGGTGGCCACCCGTATCGACGACGGCAATAACCTCTTTCCAATCGCGTTTCTTGGATTCGGCGACGGCGGCGGCAATCGCAGCCTCAGCGCGGTCGAGCGATATCGGAGTACCGTAGGGAACATCGAACGGCATCTTCTCCGGTATGACGTCAAGCGGATTCGGCGGCGGTGTCTGCTGCGCGCGGCTAGGTGCGCCCACGAGCAGTATGGCAAGCGTGCTTAGTGTGACAAGGGTTCTCAATGACATGGGGCTCCTCCTCTCGTTGACTACGGTCGCGAAACGCTCCTCCCACCTGGGCATCGACACGAAATGGCTCCCTGCTGAGCTCGACCTGCTCTCAGTGAACACCTGCGCAGGATCGCTTGTTCCGGCTGGCGATTGGTCCTCAACCCGGCGGCTTGCCCTCCTTCCACTCCTCGTCGGTGCGAAAGACGCGGACTACGCGCGTGTGCTTGCCGCCGGCGTACTTTTCCATCTGCACCATGACGGGGTAGAGCTCGGCGAGCTTGGCGCGGGCGGCGTCCTCGTTGTCGAAAGTCAGGATCCTGCCGTCGGCGCCGCGCACGTCCGACCAGATGCCGCGGTCGTCTTCGACCTCGATCTTGAACATCGGCTTGCCGGATTGCTTTGCCATCGTCTTCAGATCCCTTATTCGTTCGCCACGCCGTGCGGCACATGGCCGGTCGCGACGTGCTTAGCAGCCGATTCGACGTGCGTGCGCTGGTCGTCGAAAAAGATGTCGGCGCCGAAGGCACGCAGGAACTCACCCTTGTCGAGCCCACCAAGAAAGAGCGCCTCGTCGATGCGGATGTTCCAGGCGCGCAGCGTGCGGATCACTCGCTCGTGCGCGGGCGCGCTGCGCGCGGTGACGAGCGCGGTGCGAATGGGACTCTTGTCCTCCGGGAAATCGGACTGGATGCGGTGCAGGCCGGCGAGAAAGTCCTTGAACGGCCCGCCCGAGAGCGGCTGCAGCGCCGAGGCCGATTCGCTCTTGGAGAACGCAGCGAGCCCTTCCTCCTGGTAGACGCGCTCGGCTTCGTCGGAGAACAGCACTGCGTCGCCATCGAAAGCGATGCGGAGCTCGTCGGTCTCGTTCCTGAACACGCTGGGGAAGATCGTGGCCGCGGCGTAGCCGTCGTCGAGCGCACGCTTCACGTCCTCGGTATCCGCCGACAGGAAGAGCTGCGACCCGAAGGCGGGAACGTAGCGCGAGGTCGGCTCGCCCTTGGTGAACGCGGCGCGGGAGATGTCGAGGTGGTAGTGCTTGATCGAATTGAACACGCGCAAGCCGGTGTCGGCCGAGTTGCGCGAAAGCAGGATCACCTCGACGTATTGCTTGTCGGGGCGGTTCAAGCGCAGCAGCTTTTTCACCAGCGCGAACGCCGGCCCCGGCGCGAGGATCTCGTCCTCGTGCTCGATCTGGTAGCGCTGATAGGCGTCCACCCCCTGCTCGACGAAGATGCGATGGCTCGCCGTGAGGTCGAACAGCGCCCGCGAGGAGATCGCGACGACGAGCTTGTCGGCGAGGGTGGGCTTGGGCATTGAGTAGGGCCTGCTAACGCTATGGACACAAACGCGTTGCAGCAACCCGAAGGGAACAGGCGTCCTGGGGCGCCACTCGGTGTTGCCGTCCTCGCCAAGACCGCTCGTCTTGGCTTCGTCCTGCGCCTTGATTGGCGCCCCAGGGCACCCGTTCGCGTATGCGCCCATAGCGTTA
>Ga0187778_10000221_pt1 | contig 40959 bp, 33 predicted proteins | sample 1015_Q2_SP5_20_M_FD_132418 | JGI IMG/M metagenome (GOLD analysis project Ga0187778, IMG submission 132418) | Tropical peat soil microbial communities from peatlands in Department of Meta, Colombia - 1015_Q2_SP5_20_MG | ecosystem: Environmental > Terrestrial > Soil > Wetlands > Peat | place...
CCCCTGCACCTTCGATCACTTGCTGCGATGGGCAAGTTACCCCGGCAACGACCGCAGGCTTGACGTCGTCAACTCCCGGAGGCCCCCATGCGCTCTCGGGAAGCGAAGGCTCCGAGGCGGCCAATGCAAGGTCAGTTCCCGAGGGCAAACCGGAAGTCCCGGCCAGTCCTGCATCGCGCTTTTGAATTTCGGCAATCAGAGCCTTGACCTGGGGCACGACAGGGTTATCGGGATTGGTTTCGACAAAAAGCTTGAGGGCCTGGATTCCTTCCTCGTCATGACCGAGACTCGCCAGAGCCTGGCCAAGCACCAAGTGCGCTACGCTGGCGGACCTTTTGCCTTGATCGATGGCAAGTTGCGCCTGTTGGCGCGCTTTGTCGTATTCCTTGTGCTTCAGGTAAGCGTCGCCAAGGAGATTGTGGGCCATCCAATCGTTGGAATCGGCGAGGACGGCGCGCTCAAGGGTCTTTTGCGCATCGTCATACTCCTGCCTTTGCAGTTGGACCCGACCGAGTAACGTGAGTGGCTGTGCTTTCCGTGAGTTTAGAGCCGCAGCACGGCTGAGGTAAGATTCCGCCCTTTCGAACTCCTTGCGCTCTACGCACAGGTAACCATAGAGGAAATTAATCTCCGGGTTGGAGGGGGCGATTTTGGAAAGCTTGTCCAGGCGTTTCTGCGCATCTTTGAAATTCGCCGATTTCAGAGCGGCAATCGCACGTTTTGCCTCTTTACGCGCGTTCGGGGGGATGTCATTGCCAGAGCTGTCCAAGTCGACCGCCATTGGATCTCTGCGCAGTGTCATGTTGAATCGACGCTCCTGCACAGTGCCGGCGAGATGCCAGTCCCTCTGTGTGGTCAGGTATCCAACGGCGCTTACCTCGACGTCGTAATCTCCGAAATCGATGTTGCAGAAGGTTACCTCTCCCTCATTCGAGGTGCTCTCCCAGGTTGTGATGTCGCGTTTCTTGTCATGCAGCTTCACAATGGCCTGGCGATCGAGGTGGGTGTTATCTTCGCCGGTCACAGTCACCATTAATCGCCGCGTCTCGTCGCAGAAAGGGTTGATCTTGACATCGTTCATACGGAGCTCAATGTTGCCCTGCGTGGGCGAAATGGGGATCTGCCCTTCCGCAGTACCAGATGAGACAAACAGATGAGCAAAACAGAGAGCTGAGGCGATCAGCAGAAGATGGGGGAATGATGGCCGTTTAACGAAGTAGCACATGGGGCTCGAAGTCTGACAAGGGCGGCGACAAGAACTCGCTCGATATTTTAATGTGAAACAAGGCCACAGATGTCACTTTCTTGTAAAAATAGGCCCTTTGTATGCATCAGTTTCCCGGGAGCGGCGGCGGCCATTGCTCCTAACTGGGCGTCATCGGTCGCCTCAGCAGAGGCTAAAACGAGCCAGGGCATTCGGCTGTGAATCGCGTATTAGAGAAGTAAAGATTCGTTGACACCTATTACCTCGAGATTGATTCTAAGTATTGACAGTTCCGGAAAGGACAAGGATATGGCTGCAAGAGCAGAAGCGATAACCAGACGCCCTGCGGTCAAAGGGCCGGCATGGAGAAATCTGAATGCTCACTATAGGGAAATCCGCGATCTACACCTGCGGCAGCTCTTCGCAGATGATCCGCAGCGGGGCACCCGTCTGACACTCGGGGCGGTGGGCTTGTTCCTCGATTATTCCAAGAATCGCGTGAATGACAAAACTATCAAGTTGCTGCTGCAGCTTGCGGAAGAGGCTGGTTTGAGGGCACGAATTAATGCCATGTTCCGGGGAGATAAGATCAATATCACCGAAAACCGAGCTGTTCTGCACGTTGCCCTACGTGCCCCGAAGGATGCCACGATTCTGGTGGATGGCAGGAACGTAGTGCCAGAGGTGCATGCGGTGCTGGACAAGATGGCTGACTTTTCAAAGCGCGTGCGAAGGGGCGAGTGGAAGGGGCACACTGGCAAACGGATTCGAAATGTCATCAACATCGGAATCGGCGGCTCTGATCTTGGTCCGGTCATGGCGTACGAGGCGCTGAGATACTACAGCGAACACGCTATGACCTTCCGCTTCGTTTCGAACGTTGACGGCACCGACTTTGTGGAAGCGGTCCGCGATCTCGATCCGGCGGAAACCTTATTCATCGTGTCCTCCAAGACTTTCACCACGCTCGAGACCATGACGAATGCTCGCACGGCGCGTGCCTGGGCAGTTGCGGGGCTGGGTGGCGATGAAAGTTCGGTAGCGAAGCATTTTGTTGCCGTCTCGACCAACGCCGCGGAGGTGGCGAAGTTCGGAATCGACACCGCGAACATGTTCGAATTCTGGGACTGGGTCGGCGGACGCTATTCGATGGATTCGGCGATCGGCCTTTCGACGATGATTGCTATTGGGCCGGATAACTTCCACGCGATGCTGAGTGGCTTCCACCAGATGGACGAGCATTTCCGCACAACGCCCTTCGCGCAGAACCTGCCCGTGCTAATGGGCCTTCTGTCAATCTGGTACAACGATTTCTTCGGCGCACAAACGGTTGCGGTGCTTCCTTACGAGCAATACCTGAAACGGTTTCCGGCATATTTGCAGCAGTTGACGATGGAGAGCAATGGCAAGCACGTCACGCTCGAGGGGAAAAAAGTGGGTCACGACACCAGCCCCATTTACTGGGGAGAACCGGGAACCAATGGTCAGCACTCGTTCTATCAACTGATTCACCAAGGAACGAGGCTCATCCCGTGCGATTTCATCGCGTTTGTGCAGACACTGAACCCGGTTGGGCGTCATCATGACATGTTGATTGCTAATGTCTTCGCCCAGACTGAGGCGCTAGCCTTCGGTAAGACGCCGGAGCAAGTGAAGGCTGAAGGCACGCCGGATTGGCTGGTGCCGCATCGGGTGTTTGAAGGTAATCGCCCGTCCAATACCATCCTGGCGCAACGGCTGACGCCGGAGACGCTGGGTAAACTGGTTGCGCTTTATGAACACTCCGTGTTCACCCAGGGCGTGATCTGGAACATCGATTCATTCGATCAGTGGGGCGTCGAATTAGGCAAAGTCCTGGCGCAGCGCATCATCCCGGAACTGGAGAGCAAAGATCAACCGAAGCTCATGCATGACAGTTCAACCAACAACTTGATCAGTTACTATCGGAAGTCCAAAACAGCTGAGCGCTGAGGGGAGTGCCGCCGCCGCCGCTATTGCTGATAGTGAGAAGCTCGGCCACGGGGGGCTCGCCAATTTTCGGAAGAGGAGAGAAAAATGCAACTGGGAATGATCGGTCTTGGTCGGATGGGCGCCAACATGGTGCGGCGCCTCATCAATAAAGGACACAACTGCGTTGTGTTTGACAGGTCACCGCAGGCGGTAAGCGACTTGGTAAAGGAGAAGGCAACCGGAGCCGCGTCGCTTGCAGAATTTGTGAAAAAGCTTGCGAAACCGCGCGCGATCTGGCTAATGGTTCCTGCCGCGGTTGTCGACTCGACAATCGCCGACCTTCTTCCCCACCTGGAGCCCGGAGACATTCTTATCGATGGCGGCAATTCGTACTACATCGACGATATTCGGCGAGCAAAAGAACTTGCGGGCAAGAAGATTCACTATGTGGACGTCGGGACCAGCGGCGGCGTATGGGGCCTGGAGCGGGGCTATTGCATGATGATTGGCGGAGAGAAAGATGTTGTCCAACACCTCGATCCGATTTTTTCGGCGCTGGCGCCGGGCATTGGCGATATCCCACGAACGCCCGGCCGCGAGAAGATCGATGGCACAGCAGAGCAAGGGTATCTGCATTGTGGACCAAACGGGGCTGGTCATTTCGTCAAAATGGTTCACAACGGGATCGAGTACGGACTCATGGCCGCTTATGCAGAGGGTCTAAGCATTCTGCGGGCGGCCAACGTTGGCAAGCAGGCAAACGCCGCCGCCGATGCGGAAACCACACCGCTGCGGAATCCGGAAGAGTACCAGTACGACTTGAACTTGCGCGACATTGCCGAAGTCTGGCGACGTGGGAGCGTCATCGCATCGTGGTTGCTGGACCTGACAGCAAGTGCGCTCATGGAGGATGCAAGTCTCTCCAAGTTCGCGGGCCGCGTTTCGGATTCCGGCGAAGGACGATGGACGATTAAAGCGGCCATCGACGAAGCCGTGCCGGTACCGGTTTTGACGACTGCGCTGTACGAACGGTTCAGCTCGCGGGGAGAGGCCGACTTCGCGAACAAGCTGCTGTCCGCGATGCGCTTTCAATTTGGCGGACACCTGGAAAAATCTGAAGGCAAGACGAGGGTGGCTTAAGCATGAAGATCAAGGGCTGCCGATGAAGATTGAAGTGTTCGACGATGAAACGCAAGCTGCACAGGCAGCCGCGAAGGCGATTGCGGCAGGGGCGGATTCTGCCGTCGATGCGCGAGGGCGCTTTGTGATGGCCGTCAGCGGCGGTCGAAGTCCCTGGATTATGTTGCGCGCTCTGGCGGACGAAGATCTTCCTTGGCAGAGCGTTCACGTGGTGCAAGTGGACGAACGCGTTGCGCCTGCAGGGCACCCGGATCGAAATCTGACGCATCTGCGAGAGACTCTTCTCGGTCACTCGCCGATTCCTCCTGAACACATTCATGCCATGCCAGTGGAATCGCAAGATCTGGAGGCCGCGGCCAGGGAATATGCGTTGGTTCTCTTTGAGATCGCGGGTTCGCCGCCAATCCTCGACCTGATCCATCTGGGCCTCGGTCCTGACGGGCATACAGCTTCGTTGGTGCCCGGCGATCCCGTCCTTGATGTGAGCAATAGAGATGTCGCAGTAACCGGCATCTACCAAGGACGCCGGCGGATGACTTTGACTTACCCGGTCATCAACCGTGCCCGGCGCATTTTGTGGCTGGTGACTGGTAGCGAGAAAGCTGGCCCGCTGCGCCGGTTGCAACAAGGCGACCGGACAATTCCCGCGGGAAGAATCTCACCTGACCAAGCTGTCATTTTCGCCGATCGGGCAGCTGCAGGTTGAGCACTGCGCAGATCGTGTTAGCTCTTGTTTTTGCGCATACACCTGAACAAATGATATTTCCACGCTCCGAGTTCTACGTACAACCCCGAGGTCAGCATTTCGTCTCCATCGCGCTCATAGATCAGATTGGATAAGGCATCAGTGAAAATCCAGGGTCCTTGAGCGGCCCACGGAGTTTTGATCCGGCCTTGCGCGGGGGAGTCACTCAGATTCACCACAATCAAATAGCGGTCCCCATCCAGCTGCCAACTCCATGCCAAGAGATTTTGAAAGCTCAAGTTGTCGGGCCAGCCGCTTCGTTCGCATAACGTCCACTGGCCTGTCCGAAAAACGGGTTGATTGATTTCTTGCAGGAGCTTTGCATAGAAGGTGAAAACTTCCCGATTCACTGGCTCATGTGGGCGCCTCCCCAGAAACACGGGCACTCTCACCGTGCGACCCTCGAACTGTCCTTCGTGGAACAGCCTCATTCCCGGCAGCGTGAACGTAGTCACAGCAGCGGCCTGTTCCTTCGCAAGGCCGAAAATGGCTGCAGCCCGTGGTTCGTCGTGATTCTCGATGAAACGGAGCAGTTTGCTCTGGTAATCAAGATCGGCGCAGAGATGAAGGCGGATGCTCTCCGCGTTCTCATGCTCCAGACGATCATAGAGTCTCTTGTCATAACAGAAGTCGAAACCCTGCTGCTGGAGTTCCCACTCCAGATCCCAATAGGCCTCGGCAATGAACAGGAATCCAGGGCGCCTCCGCTTGATTGCAGAAATCAGCTCAGTCCAATATTCGGATGAGGGGTGGGATCCAGCACGGGTTCCCCATGTGCGCCCAAAAATCGAGTTCAGCAGAAGCATTGCCATGTCACAACGAACGCCATCGCATTGGTCGGCGATGCCGGAGACGGTTTCCAGCGCTGCTTGTCGAAGACCGTTGTCAAAGGCATTCAACTGCAGTACGTCCAGCCACGCCGGGAAAAAAGGGTCGCGTCCACGCGCATATATAGTTCCGCCTCTCTCAATAAAGGAGGAAGGATCTTTTGCCAGGTCATCAGCATTGCCACGGATGAAGTACTCAGGGTGAGTGGTGGCCCAGGGATGATCAGGTGCTACGTGGTTAGGCACGAAGTCCAAGATCAGGTTCATTCCGCGAGTTGCGAGTGCGTGTCGCGCGAGAGCAAGCGCCTGAGGCCCACCGAGATGTTCGTCGACCGTGTAACGCCTCACGCAATAAGGCGATCCCACATTATCCTCGGGACGAAAGTCGGGGAGCGCTCTGTAGAAACTTTCAAGAAGGTCCTTGTTTCGGTTTGCAATCGCGATGCCGGCGGGGCTGCGTTCCCACACTCCCATCAGCCACACGGCATCGAATCCGTAGGCACCGATCGCATCCCATTCGGGTGCGGGCACGGAAGACAACTCAATGCCCCTGCCGTATTTCTGGCTGAGCCCCGAAAGCCAGACCCAAGTGTTGATCTCATATGCCGACGGGAATTTGCTCCAAAGCGATTTGGGGGGTGACACTGTCATCCTCGGCAGCCTGATACTTTTTTGAACTTCGGGGCATTTTACCCCGACTAATCCACGTGTTCGCCTTCTTCGAACATTCCCTCAGGCACCGGAAGCACATCTCGTTCACCGGCGATCCAGACGTATAAAGTCGGCAACAGGAAGATGCTCATAACCAGAGCCGCGATGAGACCACCGACGATGACGATGGCAAACGGGCGCTGAGAGTCGGAGCCGATTGCGTGCGAGAGAGCTGCCGGCAATAACCCCAGAGTCGCCACCAGCATGGTCATCATGATGGGGCGCAGTCTAAGCACGGCACCCTCGACGGCGGCGTCCTCGATGGAATAGCGCCGTGCCCGGAGCTGGTTAATGTATTCGAGCATGATTACACCTGTCTGCACACACACCCCGAAGAGAGCGAGAAACCCCACGCCGGAGGAGACGCTGAAATGAGTGCCCGTGATGAGGAGGGCCAACAGCCCCCCAATCGGCGCAATCGCAATATTGGCCATAATCAATAGCGCCCATTTAAATGACTTGAACATAGTGTAAAGAATGAAAAAGATGATCAGAACGGTGATGGGAAGGACGATCCCGAGGCGCGCGTTGGCACGTTTCGCACTGGCGTATTCCCCCTCCCAACCGATGCGGTACCCCAGCGGCAAGTTGACTTGCGCATTCACTTTCATCATGGCTTCTTCCACTGCGCTGCCGAGGTCGCGACCGCGGACACTATACTTAATTGCGACGTAACGCCGATTGCCTTCGCGATAAATCTCCGAGCCTCCATCTATCACGCTCATATTGCAAAGCTGGGCGAGCGATACACGTTCTCCGCTCGGAGCCAATAGCCGAATCCCTTCGATCGCTTCCCGAGTATCGCGATACTGCGGGAGATAGCGCATGACCAGGTCATAGCGTGCTTCGCCCTGGAGAACTTGAGAGAGCGCGTTGCCTCCAACCGCGGTTTGAATTGCATCCTGCACATCGGCGACGTTGATCTGGTAGCGAGCGGCCGCATCGCGATTTACCGTTATGTTCAGATTGGGCTGGCCGAGCACGCGAAATACACCCAGGTCCTCGATGCCATTGACGCCACGCATGATGCTGACGATCTGATCGGCCTTGTCTTCGAGCACTTTCAGATCATCGCCGTAGACTTTGGTAGCAAGTTCGCCCTTCACGCCGCTGACCGCCTCCTCCATGTTGTCTTCAATCGGCTGCGAAAAGCCCCAGACAACTCCGGGGATTTTGCTGAGCTCGCGATTCATGGCAGCAATGAGTTCGTCCTTGTTTTCATGGAAAACAGGGCGCCACTGTTCTTTCGGTTTCAGATCAACAAAGTACTCGGTATTGAAGAAACCGGTTGTGTCGGTTCCGTCGTCCGGGCGTCCGACCTGGCTGGTACATTGCGGGACCTCCGGAAAGGAGCAAAGGACGATGCGGGCCTGGTTAGCGACGTGAATCCCCTCGTCCGGTCCGGTGCTCGGGGCTAGAGTGCCCCGAACCCAGAGAGCGCCTTCGTCGAGGTGAGGCAGAAATTCGGAGCCAATTACGTCACCGAACGCCAGATACATGCCGAGGAATAGTCCCAGCACGGCAACGCCGAGGGTGAGCGCACGCCGCCGAATCGCCCAGCGGACAGCATTCCGGTAGTGCTTGATCAGGAAGTCCATGACCGGGTTACGCCATTCACGTGCCCCTTTGGCGAAGGCGAAACTCGACAACACAGGAGCGATCACGATGGAAAAAAGCAGAGCGCCGAGCAGAGCAAAGGCCACGGTCCACGCCATGGGATGAAAGAGGCGGCCTTCGACCCGCTGCAGGGTGAAAATCGGCAGGTAGGCGGTGATGATGATAGCAATTGCGTAAAACACTGGTCGTTGCACTTCATGGGCGGCGTCACCGATTCGCTCTGTAGGCGTCCTGGTTCCGTTGCCGGCGCTCAAGTGGCGGACGATGTTCTCTACCATCACCACCGAGCCGTCGACGACCATACCAAAATCCAGCGCGCCGATCGAAAGCAGGTTGGCGGGGATGTGCCTCAGATCCAAACAAATGGATGCGAACAACAACGAGAATGGGATGGTCGCGGCGACGATCATGGCGCCACGGATATTGCCCAGAAACAAAAACAGAACGACGGATACGAGAATCATTCCTTCCGTCAGGTTGTGAAGCACAGTATGAGTCGTGAAGTGGACGAGATCGCTGCGATCAATGAAGGGAACAACCTTTACGCCGGGGGGTAATATGCGAGTGTTGAGTTCCTCGATTTTATTGTGGATGCCTGCCAGAGCCGCGTCTGCGGGTGCGCCTTTTCGCAGTAGCGCAATACCCGAAACCACATCATCGTTATCGATGATTTTTCCGTCCTGCAGATGAGTGGCCCTGGCGAACTGGCCGAGGCGAATCTTCGGACCTTGCGAAACCACGGCAATGTCCTTCATGTGCAGCGGCGTGCCGCTCTTTGCGAAGATCACGGTCTGGGCGATATCTTGCGAACGGTTGACCAGTCCCACTTCGCGCACGTTGATTTGCTGCAATCCGGCCTGGATGAAGCTGCCGCCCGCATTGGCGTTGTTGCTGGCGAGTTGCTGCTCAACCTGCCCCAAGCTCAGACCATAAGCCACCAGCTTGTTGGGATCGACACGAACCTGATATTCACGCGTCGGGCCGCCAAAGCTGGCAACGTCAACAATGTCGGGCACCGCTTTGAGATTTTTCTCGATGACCCAGTCTTCGATGGATTTCAGCTCCATCGGGTCGTATGCCGGATTCGTACTATGCAAGGTGAAAAAGTAAATTTGGCCGACGGGGCTCCAGTCCGTGCCCATCACCGGAGTGACACTCGATGGCAAACTGACCTGGCTCAGCCGCTCCAGGACCCGCTCGCGGTTCCAGGCATTGTCTGAATCGTCGGCAAAAATCAGTTTCAAATCCGACAGGCCGAAGAGCGAGAACGAACGCAAATGCACCACCTGCGGTATGCCATTCATGACGATCTCGAGCGGAATCGTGACCTGTTGTTCGATCTGTTCTGCCGAGATTCCCGGCCATTGCGTGATGATCTCTACATAGTTGTCGGCCACGTCGGGATAGGCCTCGATGGGCAGCCGCTTGAACGAGACGATTCCCCCGGCGAACAGGATAATCGCCAGGGCCAAGACCATCAGCCGGTTATTGAGAGCGAAATCTACGACGCGGCGAATCATCTATTGCTCCACAGTGTTCTGCAGCGGCAGAGCGTTTATGACCACCCGCTCTCCCGGTTGGAGTCCGGAAACGATCTCCTGCATGTTGCCGGGAAGCGCTTTTCCGGCGGCCACTTCCTGGCGCTTGAAGTGCCCCGGACTTACCGGCGTGTAAACCCATTCGCGATCGTGCAGGTAGAGAATCGCAGTCGCCGGGACTGCGGCATGGGTTTCGGGCTGCCTGCCATAGAATGCCGCGGTTACGAACATGCCCACCCGCATGAACCCCGGGTTAGGAACTTCGACCCGGACTTTGGCGGTGCGGATGTTGGGATCCAAAATCGGCAGGATGTTGTCGATGCGGCCTTTGAAAACCTTGTTGGGATAGGCATTCAGACGAATGTCTGCGGATTCGCCGACGTGCACCGCATCAAGATCATTTTCATAAACATCAGACACAATCCAGACATAGGACAGATCGGAAATTGTGAACGGGTTGGGGCCAGAGAGACCCTGGACACCGGCGGCGTTGGTGACCTCTTGATCTGTGATCACGCCCGAAACAGGCGCGACAATGTCGACGATTCCAGAGGGATGGTTTTTGTCGATGCCGAGAAGCCGTAACTGTTCGGCTGCTGCATTGAGGTCAGCTTTGGCATCGCCTTCAGTGTCTTCCGCAGATTCGAGTGCACTCTTCGCAACGGCACCTTTTTCGTACAGAATCTGCGCACGCTGAAGCTGCAAACGCGCCAGACGGTCGTCATTCTCCGCCTTGAGGTATGTCTGATAAGCGCCCGACACGTCGTTGCTCTGGACCCTCAGAAGCAATTGGCCTTTCTTCACCTCATCGCCGAGCCGAGCCTTAATCTCGACAACTCGTCCGGCGGCCAATGAAACCACCGGCACAGCGCGAGCAATATCGGGCTGCACCACACCGGTGACATTGAGGGCAGGAACAGCCTTATATTCGGTTGCTGTCGCCAACGGGAATTGCTCGGAGTGATCTACCTTGAAGTTGTTTGCGTCAAGATCCGGTTCGACCACTGGCTTGGGCGGCGCCTCGGCTGTGGGATTTGTTTTGCTTTCATTGCAGGCGCAAAGGAGCAGACTCAGGGCCACACAAACGGGCAGCACCGCATAAAGGTCAGGTCTAATCTTCATGGGACAACCTCCCGGCCGACGGCCATGTTCAGTTGCGCCGCGGCCATCAAATAAGAACCCACCAGATTCACGTAGTTCAGTTGCACGCTCCGGTAGTCGGCCTCTGCGTTGAGGAAATCCAGCAGTGAGGCCCCGCCATGCTGGTAGGAAAAGAAAACGGTGTCGCGCACCCGCACCGATTGCTGCAAATATCTCGCTTTGTAGGGACGCAACAGGATCAGGGTGCTGTCGAGGGTGGCGTAACCGGAATCCACATCGCTTAGCACCGCAGCCTCAGCTGCGTCGCGTAACTTCTCGTTGCGCGCGATGTCGATCTGGGTGCGCAACTTTTCGCCCTGATTGCGGTCGAAGATGCGCAAGGGGAAGCTGACGCCGACGCCAACGGTGTCGAAAGCTGCCGGATTGTTGGTAGATGCATTATGTGTGTACCACGCGGCGAAGGTCGGATCGGTCGAGCCATTGGCGACTGCGAGCTTGTGATCGGTTTGGGCTTTAGCGATGGCTTCGATCGCCGCCTTCATATCCGGCCGCGTGTCCATGGCTATCTTTCGGAACTCATCGCGGTTTGCGAGTTGATCGCTGAAATCGTAGGAGCCGGTCACGTCGAATTGTTCAATCGGAGTTCGATCGTTCAACAAAGTGAGCAGTTGAATCTTGGCAGTGCGCAGATTGATTTCAGCGGTTTGCAGGTCAGACTCGTATTGCACGCGCTGCAGCTCCAGCCGGTCCAGATCGATCTGTGCGATGTCGCCGGCATTGAAGCGATCTCGGCTGATCTGGAGCACATGGTCGTAATAGGCCAGATTATCTTTGGCCAGTTGCAGGACCGCCTTGGCTTGTAAGGTGGAAACAAACGCGCCGCGCAGATCAAAGAGCAGAGTCCTTTCCAGGTCGGCATGACTGAACTCTGCAACCAGGGTCCCTTTTTTGGCGCTTTCGAACCGCAACTGCCGTTTATGCCGCCGCTCGTACAGAAAACTGAGACCCGGCGCTTCAAACGTACCGGCGAATGGACGCCAGACGTTGTCATGAGGAGCGATTTGCGTACCATCAACGGTCAAATTGAATTCAGGATTGGGGCGCAGATCAGCGGTGATCTCCTCGGCCCTCGATTCGTCGACATTCAGCTTGTCGGCGAGTAATGCCGGGTTGTTGCTTTCAAAGCGGGAGCGTACCTCTTGCCAGGTAAGCGTTTGTTGCGCATGGGCATAGAAAGGGAAAGCAATCAGGACCAGCGCCTCATAAAGCCAAATCGGTTTTTGCATCCAGTCGCCTCCGTGGTCGGCGGAAGAAGCGAAGCCAACGGCTGCAACTGCGGGCAGCAGCCGAGGTTTACTTTCGATTGAGGTGTTTGCTCAAATCCAACGCTTAAGCGAGAAGAAGGGTGCGCGCCGGAGGAGCGCGCGGGTTTCTCGGGCTGAAAAAGGAAGCGTCAGGCAACGAAACAGACGTCGTGAGAACTACAGTGGAGGGCTGATCGATTGGATACAGCAATGCCAGGCCTGCATGGTGCGACAGGTAACTGCAGGTGGGATGCGTCGAGTGGGTTGATCGAATACCGGCCGACTGTTTGATCCCTTTCGCAAACGAACTGGATTCCTCCATCTCCGGTCGAACGGCCTGCAAGTCGTCGGAGACCGAAACAACTGGGAACAACAGGACAAGTGCACACCCAAGCACGAGGAACGGACGACAGCGAGCGAACCAACGAGGACCACGCGTGCAGGCGGGGCTCGTGCGCCATATCCAGACGGCGGGCAGCGCCAGCACGATCCAAAGAATGTTGAGCAGTAGCTCCATATCGGCAGAGACGACTGACAAAATGCGATTAGCTTCGTTTTCTGCAAAAAATCTATCGAGAATCGCGGTTCTAAGTCAATGCTCGGTCTGATTACGAGGTTACTCGGGTACTAGCGGATCAGCGCAGCTATGGCTGGTCTGGATGGGTTCGGCCATCCTGCCTGACAAAGCCGGTGAATTATTGCAGATTAAAAATTAATACTCAGAGATGAATTTGTAATCCCTCTTGTCTTAGGGATCTCTGCGGAGCAGAAACGCTGGCGAAAAGCGGGGGCCAAGGTCATGATAAAGCTCGTGTTGGTTTGGGATCATGCGGAGTGCGCGATTTGGAACGCGGCGTGCTAGCTTGGTGATCGTCTGTGGGGATGAAACAAGTAAGGGTCAGAATCCCTAGATCCGGCGCCCTGGCGCAGAATGGAGAAGCAACATGTCAGTTCACAAAAAGTCATTGGTACGCGGCAAGCCGGCAAGGAAGACCACGAAGGCCGTCAGCGGCAAGACCGTTGGAGAGTCCAAGACGATCAGCGCGAAGGCGCTCGGAGGCCGACGGATTTTCAACCACAAAGCGGCGAAGACCCGTTAAAGGTGACGGGCTCGTTGATCGGCTGAGCGGAGTATTGACAGCCTTCTTCTGACGGGCTCAGAAAGAAAAAAAGCGTTAAGCCGGGGGAGATGAGGTTCCGGTGAAAGGCTGCGATTAGTTAGCGCAGCCTTTTTGTTTTGGCCGTGACCAGTCGCACTGTCCGTCAGCAATTTGCCATGACGCGTTTCCAGCCGGTGTTATACTTGCGCACCAAATCTTCGCTAAGGGAGGTGGCTATGAATTTCAGAGGGATCGCGACGTTACTTATGATGTTAGGATTGGCCACGCTTTCAGTGGCGCAAACCAAGATTTCGGGCCTCAACAAGTGTGGCAAGCCTGACCAGGTACAAAAAATTGACATCGGAGACAAGCCGGACCATGCCTTCGCCATCAGCCAAGGCAAGTGCACATGGACCAAGGCAATGGAAATCGGCGGTACGCAGACCAAAGAGGATGTCGTAACCAATTCCGTAGAAATGAGCGGCGCGAAGGCCCAAGTGCACGGGTTTGTCGTAGGCACCCTGGCAAACGGGGACAAATTCTACGCCCGCACTCACGGCGCCGAGAAGTACGACAAGAGCGGCAAGATCCAAAGTTCCGAAGGCTCGTGGAGTTTTGTCGGCGGCACCGGGGCAGTGAAGAGCGTCAAAGGCGAAGGCACTTACTCCGGCAGACCTGATCCAATTGATCCCGCGGGTAGCGTGATTTTCGAAATTTCGGGCGAATACGAGATTCCCAAATAGTCAGAAAGTTCGACCATGTCAGCGATCAATGGTGACAAAGCAAGATTTAATCGCCAGCGCAGGCAGAAGATTGCTCGCCGAATCCGAAATCGAGAACTCGCACAGCGGCTCACACAAGGCCGTAAAGTCGAAAGTTCAATGCGTTCACGAAGCCCGACAACCTGATTCGCTTTCTGGTTCGCGCCGAATGAGTGTAAGAGGTTTTCTTCGTGGTCCTCACGCCGCCTGCACACGGTGAGCGCCCGGGTGCTGGTTGAGCAGCGCTTCGATATGTTTGCCGAGAGCCAGTTCCATATCGTTCTTGGCCATCTCAAAACTCGGAGCGCACACGCTGAGGCCGAGGGATTCCATGGTGGCGTTCCAGCCGTCATCTGCCAGCCAGAACTTACATTCGAGACGCAAGCAAGGCGTAACTGCGAGTTTTACACTGTGAGGATTCACGCGAGTCCTCCAGATGCGACTAACGATCTCCGTATTTTACCCAAACGGGTGCTGAAGCGGCGGAATTGAATGTGTAAAGCTGCATGGTGGCCGGACTGGCGTGTCGGGCGCTTATGTGGGCTGGCCCCGAAGTTGACAGAACGCCCAGCGGTCGATGAACCGGTTATTCTCTCTTCTCGCTGGCTACCTGAAATCCGTAGCCTCTTAAGAGGTCGCCAATAGCAGCCGTCTTCACAAATGTCAGAAACTGCTGAGCAACCTGTTTGTTCCTCGACGAGCGAAGGATAACGCAGGCTTGTTCGATGGGTGGATATTCATCACTCGGGACCTCGGCATAACGGCCCTTATCCTTCATGTTGGGTGATAGCGCGAGCGACAATGCCACGATTCCAATGTCAGCCGACCCCGATACTACGAATGATGCGGTTTGCGAGATGTTCTCGCCGAGCACAAGCTTGTCCTTCACCTTCTCGTAGACATCTTCTTTCTGCAGCGCCGCGACAGCCGCTTGACCGTAGGGAGCGTGTTGAGGATTTGCCACAGCAATTTTCTTGATGGAAGGTTCCAGCAAGACTTTCAGGCCGGAACGTAGATCAATCTTTGAATCGTTCGATACCCAGATGACGATTTTGCCCCTGGCATATTGGTAATAGCTTCCTGGTTCAACCAGTCCAGCAGCGTCCAATCTTTTGGCGTAGTCGAGGTTCGCGGAGAAAAACAAATCGAACGGTGCGCCATTCTGGATTTGTTGAAAGAAGTTGCCCGATGAACCGTATGACACTTTCACGTTTTGGCCACTTTCCTTCTGGAATCTGCTCGCAATGTCCTGCATGGCAAACTGAAGGTCGGCAGCGGCGGCAACCGTGATCTCCTGAGCCAGGCTGGCTTGACAAACCAAGATCAAGGCGAAACACAGAACATAGCTAAATCTTCGCATCGGTGAGATCCTTTGCTCTGATTTCGATGGCGTCATGGCAGGGAAACAATTCTCAAAGCGGTGACCTGGCGCACCCAACGTGCCATTCTCTTTTCATCCGGTACGATGATCCGGTATGGACCTTCTTTGGCATCCAAAGGTTTCCCGTCTCGCAAGAACACGAGCAGGACCTGCTTATTGGTAAACGCTGAATCAATCTCAGGCAGCGCGAATATGACTCTATAGCCGTCGGCAGCATCAACCAGAAGGCATGAGGACAAGCGTTTGCCCCGTAACGATTCGCCGAACGTAACCCCCGCCTTTTCCATCAGGGCCCCTACTGATACTCCTTCATACGCGATTTCAGCATTCGGGGGGCCGACCGTGATCCTGGTGTGGGGCAACGCTTCGATATTCGCCCTGGTTAGAACTGTCGGTTGGCCCGCTTCTGTCTGAATCGTGAGTTCCTGGCACTCCGCGCCAATGCCGTATATCACTCCAACAAGCAAGCAACAGCGCATTAAGCGCAAGAAAGACACCGTGATGAGTTCCTTTTGAAATGTATAGTATCGTACTCTATTCACATATTGAATCGACTTGTTGCAGCAGATTTAGCCGTATCTGGCTACTCGTACTTCGTGCCACCCCCGGGCGAACGTTTCCATGGCAGCTCAACCTTCGACCCGGCAAACATGAACAAGCTCCAGAAGCGCGTTATAAACTACAGAAAATGTTTTTTTGAGGGAAAACCGGGTGGCTGACGGCCGATCTCGCCCGCACCAAAGCAGGAGAAACCCGAATCGCAGCAAAAAACGGGGCGAATGAGCGAGGCGGGACTCTGTCCGTCGGCGTCCTTTTATTACTCGGATAATGAGAAGTGGGCTGGTAAAGGAATGACAGCGTTGCGACTTAAGATCGATGTTTCCGGTACGGTCGGCGACGCCGCTTGGGGCAACATCCAGCACTTCGATCAAATTCAGAGCGCCAGATTTGGGCCACAATTCGGGAGTGGGGGACGATGTAATCACTCGCCTGATGTACCACACTGCAAAGGCGAGTGGATCGGCGCGGAGATTGGGCTACAGACGCCACTTTTGGCACAGTATGCCGTGGCGCACTACTTGGAGCAGGAACGCGTACTCGACGCGGACGTTGTGGAATAAGGTCAGGTGAACCGCGTCACTATAGCGGCAGAGCACTGGGGAAACGCGTCTGAAAATCCAGTAGGCCAACCCATTCCGGCGTGATTGTGATTCGCACCATATCCTGAATCATGGAAGCAAGCTGCGCCACCCAAGCTCTGCCTTGCTCTTTTCCGAAATAGCGGTCCGCAGCCAGTGCATATTCAGGCACAATCCCATTCACGGATTGCATCCGTGCAGTGCCCCGCACCAGCAGTACCTTATGGGGGAAGGTGTCGTCATCGATCGTGAGTGCCACTTTCGGGTTCTTCGCCAGAGCCTTTAACTTTGGGGCTTTGGGCGGCGAAGCCAAGACGAACTCTCGATCGTTCCAGTGAAACCAGATCGGAATAACTCTGGGCGTGCCATCGGTCCAGACATACGCCAGTCGAGCGGGAATCGTCGATTGCAGGAGCTGTTTGGATGCGGGATGCTGTAAGAGTTCAAGGCTTCCTTGCTTGACCGGCATAATCCCCTCCTCCTTGTGTGCGACGTAGTTGAAAGCCAAGTAGTCGCTGCGGCATTTACTGCAGCTTCGCGTACTCGGCTTTGGCTTGCTTCAGGATGGGGATGTCGGGATCGGCATCCTTCCACAAGTTGAGAAAATCCTGATAAAGGGTTCGCGCTTTCTCCTTGTTACCCATCGCCAGATAGCTTCGCCCCAGTTGCAGCCTCGCTAACGCCCCTACGGGCGAGTTAAGCAAAATACCGTGGTTGTCGAGGATCTTTTGAAATTCCGCTACGGCCTTGCTTCCTTGTCTCGCGCGTAAACAAGCCTGCCCACGCACATATACCGGATACAGAGTACCAACCTGGAATTGAGGGGGCAGGCCCAATTCGTAGGGTACCGCTGCCTGGAGTAATTCAATGGCCTGGGCTGCATTGTTTCGGCTGAGCGCGATTTCGGCCCGAAGCGTAGGGAGCCAGTAGTCTTGCAAGATGGTGCTGCGGGGAAAATCGTGATCCAGTTTGTCAGCCAACTTTTGCGCACGCGCGACATCGCCGGACTTGGCCAGTACCAAGGCCACAAGCAAACGTACATCCCGGCCTGGGGACACTGACATGGCAGCCGCGGCACCTGCACGGGCTTTGGCTGCATTGCCGAACTCTACTTCCCACAGTGCTTCGTTGGCTTGCCAGAGTGCGGCAGCTTCTTTTGCATCGTTGCGTTTTGCCGAGTCGACCGCCCGGCGGGACAACTCCCGCGCGTTCTCCATCCGGCCATAATAAGCCTGAGTCTGCGACTCATCGGAAAGCAGCAGGTCTTCTGCGCCAGGTTTGCCCGTGGCCCAGGTCACCTGCTGCTGCATGCTCGCAAAATCGTTCTTCAGAAAAGCCAGGAAATACCTGTTCTGGCGAAGGTAAGGATCATCCAGATTGTGCGACAGGGCTTCACGGAAAGTGCTTTCGGCATCATCCATGCGATTCAGAGCGAGACTGAAGAGCGCCAGGTTGCCATAGAGCAGAACGTTGTTCGGTTCAAGGCGGAGGCTCTCACGAGTCTCAGCTACGGCTTTTTGGTACTGTCCCAGCAAGGCGTAGTTGTCCCCCAGATCAAGATGGGCGAGGAAGTCGCGAGGGTACTCTTGTATGCAGAGCTGCAGCTCCTGGTTCGCCTTTTCCACCTGTCCGGTAACGAACGTGTAGTACTGGGTGGAGATATAGAAGCTTTCGTGTTCGCTCGACCGCTGCCGCAGTTCGAAAGCCTTGGTCAGATTGTCTATGGCTAAGCCGGCCTGCCCCAGATTGCTGTAGGCGACACCCAGCCGGGCGTAGGCAAGTGCAAAGTCGGGATCCAATTCCAGAGCTCGCTTGAGCAGAGGGATCGCTTCAGGATCCCCGTGCTCCTGCTGTACTCTCATGCTTTCGGTATAAGCCTGAAGTGCCGGCAGTGAAGAAGTTGTGACTTCCTCAAGAGCGTGATTGAATTTCTCGATTGAGATGCGTGATTCGCCAAGTTTTGCTCGTACAGAAGTCACAGCGGAATCAAGAGCCTGCAATACCTTTTCCCGTCCCACGGCTTCGGCTTTAGCGATCCCGATGGAATCTCCGGTCTGACAGTCCAGGGCCTTCAGGGCGATAGCGTAATGGCTCCCAAGAGTTGCTATTGAACCTGCCAGCACGGCCTTGCTTCCGGTGCGCACGCAAATTTCCATGGCAATCGGTTCGCTGATTTTTTCGTCGGAAGCTCGGCCCATTCGCCGCAGGGCGCCAATGACCTTCTGTTCTGACAACACGTTGAGAAACGGCGATTGTTCGAGATCGGCTGATACGGCTTGTTTCAGTGTGCCGTCAAACAGAGGTTCTCTGGTAGTGTTGTCGAAATCGGCAAGAACGATGGAGTCTTTCTCGGTGAGTTTGGCCGGATGCCGGAAAAAGACATCGCCGACCAGCACGGCGGCTGCAATCACTACCACTACTCCGGCGATCCAAAGTAGTTGTCGGTGGCTTGCAAATGGTGCCGCCTCCCGCGCAGTCGCCGATTTGTACGACCCTGTATCGCGCACCAGCCTTTGCAAGTCCGTGCGGATGTCCGAAGCATGCTGATAGCGCAGGTTCCGATCTTTTTCCAAACACTTGTTGATGATTCGTTCCAGTTCAACTGGTAAATCGGGATTCAGCCGCACGGGAGACACGGGGGAACGTTCCAGAATGGTATTGAAGATCAACGCCGAAGTATCTCCGCGAAACGGCAGCGTTCCGGTACACATCTCATACAGCACAGCGCCGAACGAGAACAGATCAGTGCGGGCATCGAGTTCCTTGCCACGCACTTGCTCCGGCGACATGTAGGCGACCGTGCCAAGCGCAGTACCTGGACTGGTGAGATCCTTCTCCGATTCAGCAACCGGGACGCTCATGGCAACGCTTCCCTGCGTGAGCGTGACCTTGGCAAGTCCGAAATCAAGAATCTTCGCGTGTCCTCGCTTCGTAACGAAGACATTCGCTGGCTTGATATCGCGGTGAATGATCCCTACTGTATGGGCAGTGTCCAGAGCATCGGCAATTTCTATTGCCAGCGCAACTACAATTTCAGGGTCCAACGGCTTTCCGGCAATGCGATGCTTCAGGGTGACACCTTCCAGATACTCCATGACGATGAAGGATTGGTCACCATGTCTCCCGATTTCATGAATGGTGCAGATGTTCGGGTGGTTAAGGGAAGACGCAGCACGAGCTTCGCGCCGAAAGCGTTCTAATGCTTGCTGGTCTTGGGCGAGGTTTTCGGGCAGAAATTTGAGGGCAACGAACCGACCCAGGTCCGTGTCCTCAGCTTTGTACACCACCCCCATCCCCCCGCCGCCGAGCTTTTCTAAGATTTGATAATGAGAAACCGCACTGCCAACCAGTTGCGGGATACCTTCTGTCGTCCGCTGCTGGTCGGCGACCAATTTGCCTACAAACTCCAGCGCGGGTGAGTCAATGAAATGTGCAGATTTCCTGTCTTGAGACAGCAGGGATTCTATTTCACGACGGAGCAGTTCGTCGTTGCCACAGGAACGGTCGAGGAATTCAGCACGGCCGCTCTCCTCCAGCTCCAAGGCACGCTGAAAAATCTCTTCGACTCGATGCCAATGCTCTGACTCCATGTGTCAGTCTTCCCGGCTCAACTCGCGCAGCAGCCAAGCTCTTGCCAATCTCCACTCTCGCAGCACCGTGTCGCTCGAGACACTCAGCACCTCAGCGGTTTCTTCAACGCTTAATCCGCCAAAGAATCTCAGTTCCACAACCCGGCTCTTCCTATCGTCGATCGCGGCTAACGCTTTCAATGCCTCATCCAGGGCCAACAGATTCGCATCCGGTTCACTGCACACCGAAGGCGCATCCTCCAAGGAGATATGGGCCACGGCACCGCCTCTTTTCTGGTAACCGCGAGAGCGCGCAAAATCGACCAGAATCCGCCGCATCAGTCGGGCTGACATGGCAAAGAAATGTGCCCGATCCTGCCACTTTACTTGTCCGCAATCCACCAACCGTAGATAGACTTCGTTGACCAGCGCCGTGGTTTGCAGGGTGTGGTCGGAGGGTTGTCCAGCCATGTAGTGTTGCGCGACTCGGTGCAACTGCTCATACACCAGAGGGGTGAGCTTTTCCAGGGCCTGCGCGTCCCCCGCACCCCAAGCTTTGAGTAGCTGAGTGACCTCGTGAGTGGGGGGTAGGGTCATTGAAGCCTCTGAGGTTTCAATACATTACAACGAATATGGGCAAAAAGCCCAGCCTTGTGCGTGCGCTGGGTCTTGTCGATTTGAAGAACTTGTTCCCTCCAATTGCGGTTTTTTGTCCTCAATTCCCGTCTTATTAGATAGAGGGTTGTGGGGTTCCAGCCTTCGCTGAAATCGACGAAGAGCTGTAACGATAGCAAGAAGGCTGTTTCCAAGCTGAAAGTAACGATAAGGAAGAGTGAACATCATGGCTGCTAACGCGAATATCGCCAAGCCCACTTTAACGCCGGATCATCAGGCGCTCTCATTCGGAGGTGCCGGACGAGGGTTAAGTGTCCACACACAGGTATGCGGGGATGTCTTTATCTTCCACTGTCAAGGCCGGTTGGTATTTGGTGATGAGGGCGCGGTTTTTCGTGAAAGAGTAGGCAGTATGTTAGCGGGCTCTCCAAAAGTCGTGGTGAACTTGCGCGAGGTGGAACACATCGACAGCGGTGGAATCGGTGTTCTTATCGGGCTTCTGGTTTCGGCACGAAATCGCGCTGGCGATCTGAAACTAGTCGCGCCCAACCAGCACGTCGCCGACGTGCTTCGACGCACAAATCTGCTGTGCATATTCAAGCTCTACGATAATGACGACGAGGCGGTCGCGGCCTTTCACCATCACTCGGGCTAAAAAAGAGGCCGTCAATTAGCGCTTCTCTCAAATTAGAACATCAGACCTTCCGCTATCCAAGAACCCAGGAAGTAGCAGCACAGTCTAGCTCTTGCGTGGACTCTTGCAGGAGCGATTCTGGCCTGACCAACCACAAATCAAACTGCTCTGCCTCGTCGTCCTATTGGAGTTTCGCGTACTCGGCTTTGGCTTGCTTCAGGATGGGGATGTCGGGATCGGCGTCTTCCCAGAGCATGAGAAAATCAGTGTAAGCCGTGATCGCCCGAACTCGCGCAGCGTTGGCGTCAGCACCCTGAGAAGTTCTCGCTTGCAGCGCGTTCGCACGCGCCAGGCCCAGATGAGCCAACGCTCCCGTCCAGCAGTTCCAGACCAGCCCGCTGTGATCGAGAATCTTCTGAAACTCGGCAGCGGCCGCCCTACTTTGGCTGGCTGCTAGGTAGGCTTCTCCCCGGACGTAAGCGGGATAGAGGCAGGAAATATTGACAGTGAACGGGATTGTCCCGAGCTCGAGAGGGGAAGCACCTCGCGGGGCACTCAAGACGTAAGCCAGATTCTTTTGATCCAGCGCCAATTGCGTTTGAATCCCAGGCAACCAAAGCGATTGAAGCTGCGTGCTCAGGGGGAAGCGTCTCTCTAAGTCCCGAGTCAGAGACTTGGCCCGCGCCGTATCGCGACTCATGGCCAACGCAAGCGCGGCTTCCGCTTCGGCGCCCGGACTCGTGGGTGCAAGTTTTAGAGCCTCCCCCGCCGTCTGCCGGGCTTCCGCGGCCTTACCATACGCTGCTTGCTCCAAGGCGGCATTTGCCAACCATATAGCTCCGCTTTCCTTGTTATCAATTCGTATGGCGGAGTCCACAGCTTGCTTCGTAAGTTGGCGCGCTTTGCGCAGATGGCCTCGGTATGCTTCGCTGTCACTGGCGAGCGCTAGTCCGAAAGTCTCTTCGGGTTTTCCCCTAAACCATTCTTGCTGCTCCGCCATAGCAACAGAGTCCGCGTTGAGAAAGGCAAGAGCATAGAGAACGCAACGAAATTCCAATCCATCCATTTTGTGTGCCTGCGCCTCACTGGTGATCCGCCGCGCCTCGTCGAAGCGCTGCAATGCAAGCTGGTAATTGGGAAGATTTCCATACGAACCGAAAGACGGCACAAGGCGCAAGGCTCGGCTTGCGATTTCACTTGCCTTTTCGTACTGCCCCTGTAAAGCATAGACAACGCCCAACGTCGAATAAGCTCCATCATCCCGGGGGTAGCTCTCGATCCAGTGCTCATACGTCTCGGCTGCTTTGTCCAGTTCTCCGGTTACATTCAAATAGTAGTCGGCCGTGATCGCCAGCCTTTCCCACTCGCTGACACGCTCGCGCAGCTGAAATGCCTTGGTGAAGTATTCGCTGGCGCGTTCCAGTTCCCCCATGGCATAGTAATCGTCGCCCACTGCCAGGTTTGCTATTGCAAAATTCGGATCAAGGCGGACCGCATCTTGGTCGTAAGGCAGGGAGGCAGCGGGGCCTGTCTCGCGGAATAGTTTCACTCCATGGCTATACGTTTTCAAAGCATCCAGCGAAGAAGTGGTGGCGTGCGCCAGCGGCATGTCGAACTTCCTTACGGAAACTACCGATTCGCCGAGCTCGCTGCGCAGGTTTGAAGCCGCCTCGCCCAAGCTGTCTAGAACCTTCTCCTTAGACACCGCCACGACCTGCTCCGACGCAAGCGTCTCTCCCCACTGGCAGTGATTTGCCTTCAGCCCGAGCACATACTTGGTTCCCAGGCGGTCGATCGACCCCACAATGTAAGCCTTGCTTCCAGCTCGCAGGCAGAGCTCGCGGGCGATCTCGGGCGTCAGTTCCGTATCGGCGGGACGGGTCATCTGCTGCAAGGTTCTCGCGACTTCGCCGTCTGGCAGCACCTTGAAAAATGGCGATTGCCGCAGAGAGATGCTGAGGGCCGTCCTCAGCGTATCGTTGAAGACTGTATCACCCGTAGTGTTAGAGAATTCAGCCAGTACAATCGTGTCGTCAGGAGTAATAGGAGAGCCCCGCCGACTAAAATGCCAGATCGACAGCGTAGACGCGGCCAGCACCAGTGCAGCGGCGACCAAAAGATATGGCTGTCGACCGACGCGGGGCCCGACTGAAATCACGTCCGGCGGCTCAAGGGACCAGGCGACCGGAGCTACAAAACGATAACCCTGGCGCGGGACTGTTTCCACAAACCTGGGATTGTCGGCTGAGTCATTCAGCACGTCGCGCAGCTTCCGAACTGCCGTGTTCAACGCGGCGTCAAAATTCACAAACACGTCCCGCGGCCACAGTTTCTGACGGATCTCCTCTCTAGTGACGAGTTGACCTGGACGTTCCAGCAGCAGCGCCAGGATCCGAAACGGCTGATCTTGCAGGCTAATGCGCCCACCCATCTTGGTGAGTTTGCGTTCGTGGAGATCGGCCTCGAACGAGCCAAAACAAACAAATCGGCCGTGCTGCATGCGAAACCCTCGTGTTGCGGACTCTTAGGATAGCAGATCATAAATTCGACTAACTGCTTTTTTGGCAGTGCGTTAACTGGTTATTTCTGATTCAGAAACTATTTAGTTGCAATCTTGCCTCACGCCCTTCACAAGAATGGCGGGGGTTTGCTCAAATCTTACTGCACGCAACCCAATGCGTCCTGTCAGTCGCCCTTCGTCAGAGACTACCGGGAAAGCTGAGAAGCGCGAAATACCACACGACTTGCATAGATGATCGAGCACCGCGGAACGTAAGGGGACCATGCCAAGGCAGCCTGATCCCGGCTTAGAGAACCGTATTCTGAATGCTGCTCGCAAACTATTCTTGAACGGGGGAGAAAAGGGCCTTTCTATGAGAATTTTGGCAAAGGCTGCACATACTAATACCCCGGCAGTTTATCGTCGGTTTAGAAACCGAAAAGAAATTCTGGGTGCGCTGGTGCAGCGGAGTCAGCAGGATTTACTTGCCGTGCTTGAATCTTGCGTTTCCCTCCAGGATGCATACCACCTCCTTCTCGCGTTCGCATTGGCACATCCGCACGAGTACCGACTCATAAATGCGGGTGTGTTTTCGAACGTGAGCGTGGCACGGCCCGATCTCGAATTCTTGAAACGCCTAAGTGCGGAATGGTTCGGTGGGTCTCCGGAGGATCACACGAGCCTGGTGCTGGCTTTGTGGGCACTGGTGCATGGAGCCGCAACGCTGCTTCTTTCAAAAGCAGTTCCGTTATCTCGTCAGAACGACCTGCATTCTGTTTTGGACAAGGCCGTCGAACTGCTGGTGCAAAACCGGTCCGTCCTGTCCAATAAGCTGGAGGAGGGACCCGCTAGGGTTGCGACTCGTTAACCTTTGGTGGCCTTCTTGTGGACATGGGTGCTTGTGCGTTTCTTTGCCGAAAAAACTCGAGGTTGGGGAACCAATAATTTTGCAAGCGCGATTGAGATCCCACAGATCGAGGACCTTCAGGTATGATCGCCGCTGCGAATAGGCAACGGATTATCGCGAAGTTGATTAGTGCTTCCTACGATCTTGAGGACGTATTGGGCCAATCAGCTTGCGTAGCGCCACACATTCTTCCTCAAGATCTTAGAGACGAACTGTCCCTTCTGCGAGACGATCTGGCTCGGATTATTCATGCGCTCGAAGAAAACTAGTGAATGCATCATGTCACTGAATCCTTTGGTGTTTATGGCTCGTAATAACGTTGGACAATGTGACAAAGACGGTTAATTTAGAACCTGTTCAGCTGTTCAAAAGACGCGGGAAACCCGGAGTTTGACGCGCAGGAATTTCAGACGTGCGGAAATCTACGGAGGATCCTTGGACGTGCAAGTCATTTGAAATCTGGGGTGGGAGATGGGAATCGAACCCACAACGTCCGGAGCCACAGTCCGGTGCTCTGCCAGTTGAGCTACTCCCACCGGATTCCTCGATTATAGCAAGTTAGAATGCGGCTATCGCCAGCGCTTGGTATGTGGCCAGAGCTGAGCGAGGGTGCCGAATTTGGAGCCTCGGCAGAGGAAGACGTCGATTTCTTTCTCCAGCGCGTAGGGATTGTCGGCAGAAGCGCCGACGTAGTCGACTTGTTTGAAAAGTTGCTCCAGGTTTTCTCTACTGTCATCCAAAACAATCAGGCAATTTCCCGAATATCCGCGCGGCCCCCATAAGAACCAGGTCTGATGTCCGCTTATCGACTGCGGCAGGCCATAGCGGCGGCCAAGAAAATCGATGGCTCCGGCCTGGCCATAGTCCTGGACGAAGATGCCGCAATCCGGGCGCTCGTCGGGAGAAAGGCGATTCCACGCGACAGCAGTTTCGGCGACAATTTCGTTCCATCCGAATTGGTCGGCGAACCACTGCGGCAAGGGTACGCGGGCATGGGAGTGTTCCATCACCGGAAGTTTGAGCGGCAAGGTCTTTGCGTACGCCAGGAACTTTGCCGGCGATAGAACTGGAACAGCAACGGGAATGAGGTAGATTCCGTTGGCTGCGATGGCCGCCGCAATGGCCGGTTTGAGCCATGACCAGCCCGGCCGCGTAAAAGCGGATTCGATCACCACGGCGCCTGCGGCGAGCAGCATCGGATAGACCGGCGCGAGATAGTAGTTCTTGCCGTGCAAAAAAAAGAAGACGCCATAGCAAACCAGATAGCTCCAGCCAAGCACACAGTAAGGTTTTAGCCTCGGCCAGACGAAAAAGGCGACGAGTCCTGCCAGCCAAACGGGCGCGGTAAGTGGATTGACGAGCAGCGCCTGCTCAACAAAATACCGTCCAGGCGGAAGGACAACATCGCGCCCGTCCGCTCGAATGTTGTGCATGAGTTGAACAAAGGGCCAGTCATAGTGCAGGTTCCAAAGTAGATTGGGGAGAAAGATGAGAAATGCCGCCGCGCCTCCGAGCCAGATCCACTTATCGAGAAAGACCCGGCGTTGCCCGGTAAGGAGCAGGCCGACAACGATGCCAAATCCAAACAGCGCGATCGAATACTTTTCCTCCAGACCCAATCCGGCGATGATGCCGAACCACAGCCAATAGCGCGGATCGTTGCGTTTGATTGCGAGGATGGCGAAGTAAGCGCAGCCGATCCACAGATTTGGTTCCAGACAGTTCGTCCCCAAAAGGCTGCCATTTGAGAGATATTGCGGCGCGAGCGCAACGGCAATGGCAGTCAGAAGCATGGCATAACGCCGGCCGCCCAGTTCGCGGGCGAGGAGGGCGGACTGAACGACCAACAATGATGACGCTACCGCCGGAATGAAGCGGATGCTGCGCAGAGAATCCCCGAGCACCGCCCGGCAAATATGAATCAGGAAAGGAACCAGTGGGGGCTGGTCGACATAGCCCCATCCCAGATGATTCCCGCAAGCGATGTAATCGAACTCATCGCGAAAATATCCGTATTGATTGTTGAAGTAGACGTGAAAAACGAACTTGGCGAGGGCGATGGCCCAGACGAGAGCCATGCCGTTTGCCAGTGTCGAATCCCGAGTATTTCTTTGCGGGCTGATTGGAGGGGCAGTAGTCGCCATAGCTGAAACTGCGATTAAGTTTTGCGAGGAGATTATAGCGGCTGATGGGGACTGACAGGCAACTGGGGCGGTCCTGCGTGGGAGGGGAGATCAGCGGCCGACGCCGACGTACTCAAATCCCATGGCGCGAAGGCGAGTGGAATCGAGCAGATTCTTAGTGTCAATGATGAGCGGGCGGCGGAGCAGTTGCTTGATGCGGGCGAAATCGAGCGCGCGGAATTCAGGCCAGCCTGTTCCGACCACGAGAGCGTCGACACCTTCGGCCACAGCGTAGGGAGAGTCGCAATAACTTACGCTGCCATTGAGCTCGGTGCGCGCTTCGGGAATGGCAACCGGATCGTAGGCGCGAACCCGGGCGCCGTTGGCAATCAGAGTTTTGGCCAGACGGACCGACGACGAGCCGGCAACCGAGTTCGTGTTTGGCTTGAACGCAAGTCCAAGGATTCCGACATCTTTGTTCTGCACGGACTGCGCGTAACGGGAAATCTTGTTCAAGACCTGATCGGCCTGGCTCAGATTGACCTCACGTGCAGCAGTCAGCACCTTGAGCGCCACGCCTTTGCCGCGCGCCAGCTCCGCCAGCGATTCCATATCAAATTCCGCGAACAGGCCACCCATGCCGGCGCCAGGTTGCAGGCAACGAGGCGCAATTTTCTTGTCCAGACCGAGAGCGAGCGAGAGATTGACGGCATCAGCGCCGACGCGTTCACATAGGCTCGCAAGTTCGTTAATAAAAGATATCTTTGTTGCGAGAAACGCGGTTGTAGCTTCGCGAACCAACTCGGCGGTTTCGTGATTGGTGACGATCACGGGGACTCCACGCATCACGAGTGAGCGAAAAATCTGCTTCAGCGCCAGAATCGCTTCATTGGAAGAAGTGCCCAGGACGATGCGATCTGGCCAATTGAAGTCCTCGACCGCGCATCCCAGAGTGACAAACATGGGTTGCGAGACGATGGTCGCGCGCAGCCCAGCCTGCTTCAGGTTTTGCTCAAGCGAGGATGCAGCTCCAACCGGAACTGGCGTGACCACACACAGGATCGGCGGCTTGGAAGCGGCGCGAGCAATGCGCAGAGTCAGATCGGTCAGATATTGCGGAGTATCTTCAGCCAGGAAGATGATCTGCGCCTTGCGGGCAAATGAGTCTACGTCGGTCGAGTAGGACAGCCGCCCAGCCCGCACGTTGCGCTTAATGACTTCGGCGAGGTTCTTTTCGTGAAAAGGAATTGAGCCACGGGCCATCTCGACCATGCGCGAGCTGTCAGGATGGCAGCAGAGAACCGGGGTGCCAAAATCCGCGAGACAGGCCGAAACTACCGTGCCCAAATAACCTGCCCCGTAAACCCCAATCTGCATAAGGCCTCCCGCCCGAAGCGCGTTCAGAACGCACTCGCCCGATCAAGGCTCCACATACTTTCTTACGCCGCGGGTCCAGGTTTGACAATGCACGGACGGCCCATGCCCCTGCCTCCAAAAGCCGCATCCAGAGCGGGAATTGGGACGATGAACGGATGGATTTATCTATGAATCTCCTGGCCGGAAGTGCAGACTAGCGGCTTACGAGACTTCGGCCCAAGGGAAAGCCCGCGAGGTCGGTCCAGCGGTTGTTTTGTTCTTCGCGAACGAAAGTTAGCTCACGGATAGAGATGCGGCGACTGCCCTTGTATTCGGCCCAGCGGTCGCGGGCCACGATGTAGGCCCGCTGGGCCTGTTCCTCGGTGGCCAGCTTGATGATAGTGAGATGGGGCATGTAAGGCCACTCTTCTTCGGACATCAGAGCCTGCGCGTTCAAACGATCATGGAGTTCGCGCATGCGATAAGCGGCATGTGCGACCCGGATAAAGACGGTGGGAGTGACGGGTACGAAGGTCTCGGCTTCGCCAAGAACGACTTCAAACGGTTCGACATGGCTGCAAATGTCTTCGAGCGTCTCGAGCGCGGAGAGTTCACTGCCACGGAGGTGGCGAGGCGGAAGAATCGTGAGATGCGCCGGCAGATGCGGAAGGTCAGGGTGAAGTTCCTGGCGAAGGTTCTGAACAAATTCCCCAACGGCGTTCTTCACATAGGCCACCAGGGCGTAGCGAGGCTTCTCCATGTTAAGGCGAAATTATACCTCTTGGCTGCGATATGCAGCGTTGCACGAGAGATTCTTGGGAGGTGTTTGCGCGACGGTTCCCGCGTCGGTGCGGGAGGGCGTCGTCTATAATCGAACAGAGTCGGGGCGTAGCGCAGCCTGGTAGCGCACCTGCCTTGGGCGCAGGGGGTCGTAGGTTCAAATCCTATCGCCCCGACCAGTTTCGAGGTCCCTCGACTGCGCTCGGGATTTCGGCACGCGGCTCAGACGCCGCGTAAACGCCTCAAGTTCAAATCCTATCGCCCCGACCAACATCCTCTTTCGCTTGCAACAAATTTTGGAAGCGACAGCTGGCCAAAATCGAAACTTGGGTCCGATTTGGGTCCAATAATGAGCGCTTCCAGTTTTTCGACTGCCACCCGCTTGTCTTCGGCGAGCGAATGCAAATACACCAGACGCGTGATATCACTCGACGAGTGACCTAGCAGCGCCTGCACCGTCCCGAGTGGCGTTCCGATCGAGTCGTGAAGCGTGGCATTCGAATGGCGGAGCAAATGCCAGCTCACATTCCCCAAGCCCGCTTCCTTGGCTGCTGGTTCAGTTGCCGTGCCAGCAGCGTCCTCCGGTCCAGCACCGATCCATTGCGACTGGGAAACACCAATGCTTCCAGATCGCCGGATGATTTTTGAAACCTGGCCGCCAAAACCGCGCATGCGAGTGGCGCCAGCGGCACCAGGCGTATGCTGTGCTTGCTCTTCGGTTCGTCGAAATGTCCCTCGTAGACGGTTTCCTCTACCCGCAACAGAGTCGTCCCGAGGTCAACATTCCGCCAGCGTAACGCCAGCAGTTCGCCGATGCGCAGACCGGTAAGAGCCAGCAGTAACACGAGAGAACGCCCCAGGAGCCAGCCTATGGCTACGTCGAAGATCGTTCTTTTCCGAGGCGACGCCGAGGACTTTGCGCGTTTGACGTTGTCGGAGATTGCAACCCGTGCGCCCTCGAAGCACCAAAAGGCTCCCCTTGTGTCCGCGCATATGGCACGCCAAACTGACCCCAATACCTTCGCGGATCTGATCTTTCTGAACGGCTTAATGTCAGTTGCGAGGCTTTAGTGCGGGCCGGCTACACACTGAAAGAAGCGCTTCCGTTCGTTACGGAAATGGCTATGAAATTTCTGGGAGGATCCAAGCGTGGGAGGCCCCGCTCCGGCACAACCCAAAGAGATTTCTTGGACAAGATACAGTCCGTGCGGAGCATGGTGAACGCCTTTGCTGAACGAAACAACCAACACCTTGATGAGATTGTAGACAGGTGGTCACGTTTTTATCACTGAAGGTTTCACGTGAGACCCTTTCCGTGCTCAATGCCCTTGCCCTTCGAGCACAAAGCCTGCCCAGAAATATGGGTGTCGCCATAAGAGTTGCGAGTTGTGCAATATACTCAGTTTCGCCTGACGCAGAGCCTCGCTCTTTGGCAACCCACGCCGCAGGTTCAGGTAAAAAGATTCCATCAGCGTGGCGGTGGCCGAGTCATTAACGTTCCACAGACTGACAACAACGTTTCTGGCGCCGGCATAGAAAAAGGCTCGCGTGAGGCCAAGAACGCCTTCGCCGGTCACTAATTTCCCCAGTCCCGTGCTGCATGCGGAGAGCGTGACGATATCCGCATTGAGTTTGAGGCGCATAATTTCGCCCGTCTGCAGGATTCCGTCTTCTTTAGACTCGGGCGCACGCGAAAATAAGATACCGGAGCGGCCAGGGTGTAACTCATCCAGAAACCCATGCGTTGCAAAGTGGATATATCGAAAATCATCCAGCTTCTCGCTCTTAACGGTCTCTTCTCTTGCATCTGCGCCCAGGTACAACTGGCGTTGATCGGGCGGGAAGAACTCGCCGATACCCAGAACTTCGTCGCGAGTATAGGGAAGGCGGGCAAGTGAGAAGCCTCGCTCCGCATAATCTTCACCCGGAGGTGAACGATGAAGCTTCGAGACCGATTCGCTCGAGGACGGCTCCGACCTAGTCTTCCGGAAGCTGTTCAAAACGGTGATCACCGGGTCTCCGAACGCCAGCAGATCCCTGCGGGGCATGATTTGGCGATTCATTGCATCAACGGTCACCAGCGCTGATGCCGACGGGCCATAAACGATAGCAAACTTCTCCGCCAGATATGTGGGTTTGTCATGGCCGGAAGTCGTGACCAGCGCTTCAAATGGCAGATAGCCGAGCGTGCCATCCGGCACGACAATCAGGGTTTTGCTGGCGCGAACATCTTTCTCAATTGGCTTGAATAGCAAGCCATATAGCTCGCCACTGAGGAGATTGATTCTTGTCAGTGATTGCTCAAGCGTGAGCCCCGAAACGCGCTCGCCAAGAAGTTTGCGATACGCTGCCATGCGTTTCTCGATGTCCTTCCGCGCAGGCAGAATCAAAATAGTGATCTTATCCTTTGTGACCACCCAGGCCAGCGAGCGCTTGTCGCCGAGGAGATACTCGATCAAAGCGGTGCGGTCATCCAGCAGCTTGCTCTGAATCTTCTGCACATCTATCGGTTCAGGATATTGCAAACTGGCGTAACGGGGGTTGGTCTGCCGGATCTGCAGATGAAGTTTCTCAAGGTCAGATTCGGCGGCATTTAGCTCCGCTTCGTTTTTCTTTTTTTCGTCCGAGGGGGCATTCTGATCCCACAACTTTCGTTGTGCGCTGGAAACGCGACTCAGAATGGCGTCTTCCTGCTTGCGCTGGTCTAGAGTCAGTTCATCGGCTATACCCACCCGAGCCTCGGCGAGCATATCTAGGAATGCTCGGGCTCGGCCACGCTCCGCCATTTCCAGAGCTTCATCCCGGCGATGCAGGTCGATTAACAGATCTGCGGTTTCGGCGTAGGTGGCCCGGCTCCTCTCAACAACGCCAGCTCGTCCCTCTTCTGTGTTCAAAGCGACCGACCGAAGCAATTCGATTCCACTGATCGATTTTTTGTAGTGCTCCAGCGCTTGGTCGTTGTTTTCCAGGGCGCGTTCGATATGAGCGATCCGGCTCTCGACTTGCCATTCCGAATCCGGATCACCGCCGGCTTCGTGGATGAGCGCAAGCGCCTTGTTTTCGCTTGCCAGTGCCGCATCAAGATTTCCGAGCTTTTCCTGGTTTCCTCCGAGCTCGCTCAGGAGGTTGCGGTATGCGTAACCGCTGGCGGCTTTCTCCGCAATCGGAATAGCCTGATCGAGAAACTCGATTGCTTTTTGTGGCTCACCGAGCTGTTCATACGACGCAGCCATGCCCTGCAACGCCGCGACGACCCACAGCGAACTCTCGGGTTTACTCACATGGACTTGTTCGTAATAGTTAAGAGCCGCCCGGTAGTGCTGGCGTGCCATCTCCATCCCGCCAAGATTTAGCAGCGCCATTTCTGTTGCTTTCTTCGATGGGTTGCTGGCACGGAGATTCGGCTTGAGCTCGCGCGCAATACGAAGTGACTCCTGAAGCGGCAACTCCGCCTTGTCCGGATTATCCGAGCGAACATACGCCTCTCCAATGTTCAGCATTGACATGTACTGCATGGTGGGATCGTTGATCTCGCGGGCAAGATCCAGGCATTCGTAAAAAAAACCGAGCGATTCCTCGTAACGGCCCAGCCCGCCGTTGATACTCGCCAACGTGTTCAGAGCTTGCTCCAGTACCCTCTTATCGCCGGATTCCCGCGCGACTGGCACGTTCTTCTGCGCAATTTCAAGCGCCTCGGACAGGCGGCCCTGGTAGGAAATTGCAGATGAGAGCAAAACCATTGCCCACGCCGCGCGGCCCTTGTCTCCCGTCTTCTCACTAAGCTCGAGGGCTTGCCGGGCCAGTTCCTCGGAGCGCTGGAACTGCACATTGACATTCATTGCCTCATAGGACTGCTGGGCCAGCTCATCGATCTGCGCGCCAAGATCGGGTGCAGCTTTCTCGGCCGTCTGAGGCAATGCCGAATTCTTGACAGCCGGTGCCACGGTTTCTGAACCCGGATTAGCACTTGCAGCGGATTGAGGAGTCCCCGCGGGCGAACCAGTAGATGGGCTTTGCGTTTGTCCTTGAGCGCCTAGAAGACAGACAAGAACACTAGCCCCACAGAGAACCAAACCACAACGATTGCCGTGGCGCAACACGAGGCACCTGTGCCTGGCGCGCTTAAGGTCGACGAATCTTCAGATGATATTCGCCGGCTAGCGCGGCGGGAGACGGATTCTGGCCCGTAAGTGTAATGCGGAAATCCCCAGTTGGCAATTGTTGTGCCGGAAGGCTTGCGGCCAAGGCGCCATACCGGCTCAATCGCAGATGATCAACAGAAGTGATCAGATGATTGTCGGATGAGAAGACGTCCAGTCGAAAATCGCGGTAGCGAGTGGGACCGGGCTCAATCCAGAGCACCAGTTGCTTGTCATCAGGCTTCAGAATCACGCTGGCCGCTTCCTCCCTTGCGCGGGACGCCTGCAGCATGACCAGGGGTACATTTGCTTCCGCCTGCTCTACCGGAACGGCCTGTTCAGTTCGGCTCCGCGATTGCTGTTCGGCTTTAAGCTGGGCCGCAGTTTGGCGCAGTTCGCTCCTTAGCCGCGGCATCTGCCCGAAATAAGCCCACCCCGCCAGCCCGGCCATGATCAGCGCAATGCAGGTCGTGGCGGCAAATGCCCAGGCGAACCATCCAGGTTTCATTCCTTGAGATTGCGATCGCAATTCGAGGAGTCCGCGTTCGGCGGCATCATGCAGTCCGGCGGAGAAGCGCTCGGCAGCTTGCAGCTTCTCGAAACATTCGTCGCAGCCGATGAAGTGCTCCTCAAATGCCTGGCGCTCGGCCGGCGCAAGTTGGTTCCGGACGTAGCGCTCGACTGTCTCTGCCTTCTCGATTTCTGAGTGCATCATAATCAAGTGAGCCTTAACGCCTCGGTGTATCAAAAAACTTTTCGTGTCTTCATCCGATCGTGCAACTCCCGAAAGCGTTTTAATGCCCGCGACTTCACCAGCCTTACGCGCTCAGGAGCAATGCTCATCCGCCTCGCGATTTCCGTGGTGGAGAGTTCCTCGTAGTAGCACATGTGAAGTATGGTCCGTTCTCGCGACTTCAAGCGCTGGATGGTCTTCTCAATTGCAAGTAGCACTTCACGGTCGAGAAAAAAGCGCTCATGTGAACGGGCTACCAGACTGGCGGCATCTGGTTGAACCACCCCCCCTGCCTGGCGGCGGCGCGCGTAAAGTTCATTCAGGACGTTTCGAGTCACGCCGATGATAAAGGCAGGCAGCGAAGCAGTAGACCGGACTCGGTCGTCTCGAATCGCTTGAAGTACGCGCAGAAAAGTTTCCCCCCGAACGTCTTCGGCATCTTGCGGTGACTTCGATTCGCGCAGCGCCAAGTAATAAACCTTGGCCGAATATCTCTCGTAAAGGGCCGCCACCGAGTCCGCCTGCCCACTTTGAATGCTTGCAATTAACTGAGTGTCGGTTGGCGCAAGCACCTTCGGCCTCAAGGGTACTGGAATCGAGCTCCAGGCTTACTGCTTACAGGCTGGACGACATCAGCTCACCCCCCCAAGTCGCCATCCAGACTCGAGTGGGCCTGGTCCGCAAAGATTTTGTTGATACATCTTAATAGATTTCCTCACTTCATACACAAAAGCGCTGGGCGGAACTTGTGGGGTGTCGCATCCGCGCATTGCATATGCTTAATCAAGGTTCTCGATCAGAAGGGGTTGGAACGTGGCTTCGAAGCGTTCTACTGAATGCCATAACGGCACGGGCCCTGGCGCTTATAGGCACGCTCAGCAACAAGGAGAGGCTATGAATCGCTCGCTACAGCATGTTTCGTTGTGGTTGATTATCGTCTCGACAGGCATCCTGGCCGGTTGCTTCGGGGGCGGGCAGACCCCCGTACTCTCCATCTCTGGACCCGCGGCAATTGCAATCGACCAGGGTCAGTCGGTGAGCTTCAGCATTAACTTGCAGCACGGACATGGTGAGGGCGTAACCTGGACGTGCAGCGGCCCGGCGTCCACCTCGACCTCGTTGACGAATCAGACGAGCACGTCAGTGACGTTCAATGCCAACGGCTCGACCGGAACGGCCACCGTGACAGCCACGTCCGTGAAGGACACCAGCGTCAGCGCCTTTGTCACAATCACCGTCAATGCGCCGCCCGCTGTCACAACAACGCAGGCACAGTTGACGGCCGCGCCGGCCGCCGACGATCAGCAGTACTCCTTCACCTTCTCGGCTTCAGGCGGCTCGGGAACGCTCACTTGGACAGCGTCGGGTCTTCCCGCCAATGGTTTGTCGCTCAGTTCGGCTGGCGTCCTTTCTGGGACGCCAACAACGGCAGGGACGATCACCTTCACCCTCACTGTAACTGACTCGAGTGCGGCCGGGCCGAAGTCAGCCAACTCACCGTCCCTCACCCTCAACGTTGGCCTAGGTTCAGTACCGAACATCAGGAGCTTGTCGCCGACCTCCGGGCCGGTGGGGACTTCGGTAACCATCGCGGGGGTCAATTTCGGAGCGACACAAGGCAAAAGCACTGTTACGTTCAACGGGACGGCAGCAACACCGACGAGTTGGAGCGCTACTAGCATTGTGGCGCCGGTGCCGAGCGCAGCGACAGCTGGAAACGTGGTCGTGACGGTAGGCGGGGTGACCAGCAACGGCGTCGGCTTCACTGTGACCGCCGCCCTTTCCGCGTGCGGAAGCGGCAGCGAGGCGCTCCTGAGCGGCCATTACGCGATGTTGCTACAAGGCTTTGACAACACCCAACCCATCGGTATCGGCGGCGTTTTCGAAGTCGATGGCAGCGGCCACATCACCACAGGGGCCGAAGACATCAATAGCGCGGGAAACCTAGGGCTCTTCATAAATCTCGGCATCGATCCTGCCAAGAGCTCATATTCGGTGGGTTCCGACCAACGGGGCTGCCTCACGATTGTGACCGAGGCGGGAACCGGGACCCCCTCAACCTCCTCACCCATAGCCCTCTCTTTCCGCTTCTCGCTCGGTTCCGTCACCTCCGGCATTGCCTCTTCTGGTCAGCTCATTGAATTCGACAGTACGGGACCCACCGGCGTCAACACGGCGGGCTACCTCAAGAGGCAGGATACGAGCGCTTTCTCGAATTCCGCGATCAAGGGCACGTATGTTTTCGGTGCCTCCGCTCGGGAGGTGGGTCTCGGGGAGTTCGGCATCGCTGGGGTCTTCACCTCGGACGGCAACGGAAACATCACCGGCGGAGCAGCCGACTACAACACCGACAATGGCGGCAACCTGGACGGCGCCAGCAGCGCGACCGATTTTCCTGCCAGCCCCCTCACCGTCAAAGCTGGTGGGAACTACGGTATCGGGACCTCCGTTGGCCATGGCAGCCTGAACTTCTTCCTCAGCGATGGGACTGGCGTGGGCGCCGCGGTGTACGTCATATCGGCAACCGAGCTCCTGATGATGATGGAATATCAGCAAAGCTCGCACTCCCCGCTCTTCGTAGGAAGAATCCTTCAGCAGTCCAAAACCTCCTTCGGCAACGGCGACTTGAACGCTACAGCGGTCTATTACGCAAGCGGATTAGGGAGCGTCGGGACCCGCACGGAATTGGACATCGTGACCTTAGGCGGCTCCGGAACCTTCAGCATCACCGGCAATCAGGACGATAGCGGAGTCCTAACCTCGGGGACTAGTTCCAGTGGCGTCTATACTGTGAGCTCAAACGGGCGGGTGCTAGTCTCTGGAATCGGCAAGCACAACTCGGTCCTGTATTTGACGGCGCCAAACGAGGGGTTTAGCCTGGACGCCTCAGCACACTGCGAGTCGGGTTTCCTGGCACCCCAAAACGCGGGGCCGTTCACCGATGCTTCGGCCGAGTCGCTACCCCCTTATGCTTTCGGAACGATCCAACCTGGGGATACGCATGTGGAGGACAGCTCTGGCGTTTACAATTTCGATGGCACCGGCAACCTCACCGGGACAAGCGATGACAACTCCACCGGCAACGGGGGAACCCTGAACCCGGATCAATCGATCAATTACACCTACGCAATCGATTCCACTGGGACTGGCGTTATCCCTGCGGGTTGCAGCTTTACGGCAGGAACCTGCGACTACATCTTCATGGTTATCTCGCCGCCGTCTACGAGTTCTCCGTTCGGCCAAGTGGTACTAATTGACGCTAGCTCGAGCAATACGTACCCCGCGCTAAAAACGGTAGAGCAGTAGCTAGGCGGCAGGACAATAGGTGCAACTCACATTGACATAAATGCTGTACGGGCCGGCGCCACAAACGCCGGCCCTCTTTGGCGTGAGAGCGGGTGACCAAGACCCACATTGGAGGTTCGGTCGCCTTCGCCGCTACGCTGTTTGGTTCCGGAGGCGAACCTAGTAGCGATTGCAGATGTAGACCTCGACTCCGCACGCCGATTGGCCAACGCAAAGCGCGGGACTTCTCCCGCAGGGCGGTCGATTCGGCGGTGCGCGTTGACTCCAAAGAAACCGCGGCTTCGTGGCAGGTCAATGCTGCGCTGCGGGAGGCGGAGTTGGGCAATGCCGACCGTGCGAGGCACGGAGTCGCTGCAGCACTCGCGCTGTCTCCGGGGCGGGATGTAAACGTGTTTGCGGCCCTCGCGCTCGCTCGTTGCGGCGATGCTTCCCGAGCCGAGACGCTGGCTACTGGGCTGGAGAAGAATTTTCCGACCAATACCATCTTGAAGGTCTACTGGCTGCCAACTGTCAACGCTTGCCGTCGAACTCAAGAAGAGTAATTCATCGCAAGCCCTTGTGGATCTTGAAGCCGCCGCGCCTTACGAACTGGGCGAGGCAGGAGGGTTCATCTACTACCTATATCCCGCGTACGTGCGCGGCCAAGCCTACCTGCTGGCGCGCAATGGAACTGCCGCAGCCGCTGAGTTTCAGAAAGTGCTGGACCACAAAGGCATCGTGGGGAATTTTGTGACAGGAGCGTTGGCTCATCTTGAAATCGGCCGTGCGTACGCGATGTCGGGTGATACAGTCAAGGCGAAGGTCGCCTACAAGGACTTCCTCACCCTCTGGAAAGACGCCGACCCCGACATCCCAATCCTGAAAGAAGCCAAAGCCGAGTACGCGAAACTGCAATAGTCAAATTGACGCTATCAGGCGTTTGCGCTGCGCAAGCTTGCGCCGTCTGTTCGCCGGAGTACGGGATTAAATGCTATTGAGGTTTTTCACCAACCGTCATGGGAACTTGGTATACCAACAGCCTCTCATTCACAGCGAAGAGCCGCCATCGTGTCCATCTGGGTTACGCGGCGCGCAGGCAGATAGCAGGAGAGCAGCGCGATGGCTACCAGCAAAGTGGGCACGAAGAAAAAAACCTCCACATCCCAAGCCGTGACCCCATATATAAGGCTCGATAGGACCTTGGCGAGAGCAAACGCCGAAAGCGCGCCCAGGGTTGTTCCAATCGCGACAAGAAATAATCCTTGGCCCATCACGGTCGCAAGCAATTTACCGGGCTCTGCTCCAAGCGCAATGCGAATTGCGATCTCGCGCCAACGCTCGGTTACGCCGTTGGACATCACGCCATACACGCCTACTGCAGCAAGAACAAGAGCGACAGCACCGAAGCCGCCCATTAGTACAGCTACGAATTGCAATCCGTTCGCCTGACTGGCAATCAACTCGGACATGGACTCAACGTTTTCCAGGGCCAGGTCCGGGTCGAGTTCGCGAATTTCAGATCGAGCTGCCGAAACCAACTGCAGAGGGTTGCCTGCCACCCGTAGCACGAGATCGACGGCACGTGGTGGTGCTTGTTCGTTAGGTCGATAAAGAATCGAGCGGAACGAACGATCATAGATTTCGTGCTGAATGTCGCCAACAACACCGACTACTGTCATCCAGGACTTATCTTCGGGTTTTTCGGAAGCAATTCGAAGCTGCTGACCCAAAGCGCTGCGCCCCGGCCAAAGCCGCTGAGCCATGCTTTCGCTGACAATGCAGACCGGCAAACTGTTGGAAGTATCACCCGAATTGAAGGCGCGACCTTCGCGCATTGGGATATTCATGGTTCGAAAGTAGTCGATGCTAACTGATTCTGGCATCGCTACAGGCGTTTGGTTTCCCAGTAAGCGGGGTGCACTCACGATGAGATCAGAGCTCTCCTCATAGGAACTGTATGGAATGCCACTGGCAAGGGCTACAGAACGGATGTTCGGCAGTGCCGACAGACGTTCGAGCAGCTCGCGTTGAAATGCCACTGTTTCTTGCGGTTGCGAATAACGCGTCTCAGGGAGTGTTAAATGGAACGTGAGTATTGCTTCGGGAGCGAGATTTACTGGTCCTCGTACTAACACGCTGAAGCCCTTAACCATCAGTGCGGCACCGATAAGGAGAACAATCGCGAGAGCGGTTTGGCTAATAACAAATCCAGCTCGCCAGCGGTGGCTACTCCGCCCGACGATTCGGTCTCCGGCACGCAGAGCATTCCCAAACGCGGCTTTGGACTGCTGCCAAGAAGGTGCTAGTCCAGTTAGCAATCCCGCAAGATGCGCAATCACGATAGTGAATAACAGACCTGAGAGATTTACGCTCAAGCTGTCCACATCACAGAACCAACGCACTTCGCTCGGCAACGTTCGCCGCATTAAAGTTACCCCGTATACCGCGAGGAATGTACCCAAAACACCACCGGCTAAAGCCAAAGTCATGCTTTCCACAAGTAGCTGCCGAAATAGTCGCAATCGGCTAGCACCCAGCGCGGTTCGGATGGCGATCTCAGGTTGTCGCCTCAACCCTCTGGCTAGCTGGAGAGTGGCCAGGTTAGCGCAGACGATCAACAGAACGAAACCGGAGGCTCCGAGCATTAAGAATGAGAACTGGCGGTTGTAATCGAGCACGATATGATCGTGCAGGCTAGATACATTCAGGCTTCTGTTTCGGTTCGACGACGGATAGAGGGTGGCCAATCTGCGCCATAAACTCTCTAGCTCTGCGCGTGCTTGTGTCACGTCGATACCCGTCCGCAGACTACCGACGGTTTGTAACGTGAGCTCATGGCGCTCCGCCCGGATGCCAGAATCCAGCTCCAGGGGAACCCAAAATGCGGGAGCGCCCAACGGAAACGTCGCGCGGGGTGGCATAATCCCGATTACCGTATAGGGTTTATTGTTGAGCCGCAGATTCTTTCCGATCGCTGCTCTATCACCGCCGAATCGCTGCTTCCAGAGGGTGTTGCTGATGATCACTTCGTTACTTTTTTCTGGACTCTTGTCTCCAGCAAGGAAAGTCCGGCCGAGGGCGGGCCCGATGCCCACAGCTGCGAAAAAGTTTGGTGTCACCTTCACACCATGAATTTCTTCCGGGCGAGTGCGATCATTGTCGCTTGCGCTCCAGTACTGGTAGGCAGCTAGCTGGTCAAAACTCTTGCTGGCATCGCACAAGTCGAGAAAATTCGCCGCTGAAATTCCCGCATCCTCGCTGCCTGCCGATTGTTCTTCGACGACGGCCAGCCGATCCATTTGCGGAAGTGCAACAGGCCGACGAATGATCAGATCCGCGAGACTGAAAATCGCTGTGTTTACCCCAATCCCCAGCGCCAGGGTCATGAGCGCCACCATGGTAAAAACTGGGGACCGCCGCAGCCCGCGCACGGCTTGCGTAAGGTCCTTGATCAAACCGTCCATCTGCACACCTCGATAAAGTCTTCTGCTAGCAAGTTTGTGACCTCGCTCTTCGTGACTAAGTCCAGCAACTACCAATATCTAGGTCGTGCTTGGTCAACAAATAATGTTCGGTTATGAAATCCGCTGCCCGATACTGAACAACGAAGAGACAGTGCCCCACCGAGCTGAGAAACTCAGGTGTGATTGTCCTCCAATGCCACGATTGTGGTTGTGGAAATCAGGCGTCTCTGACAATGCCGGCGGTGTCAAGCGCTTTTTGAGCGTACTAACGCCTGCACTCCGAAGAGCGCGCCATTTCGCTCTAGTTGAAGAAGTGCCGTATCCAACCAAGGCTCG
>Ga0187778_10000222_pt1 | contig 40851 bp, 39 predicted proteins | sample 1015_Q2_SP5_20_M_FD_132418 | JGI IMG/M metagenome (GOLD analysis project Ga0187778, IMG submission 132418) | Tropical peat soil microbial communities from peatlands in Department of Meta, Colombia - 1015_Q2_SP5_20_MG | ecosystem: Environmental > Terrestrial > Soil > Wetlands > Peat | place...
CTGCTCGACGCTGATCGCGCTCATGCAGACGTTGTCAGTGCATGCACTCTTGCGATGGTTGTTGACGTTGACGCAAGGCGAGCAGGCAAGGCCGGCGTAAATCGGAATTGAATTGCCGAGAGGGCGGTATAGGTCCGGCGTTTCCGGTCCAAACAGCACGACCGTTGGCAGCCCGCTGGCCGCGGCAAAATGTGCCGGCCCGGAGTCGTTGCTGACCATAAAAACAGCAAGCGAATACAATGCGGGCAGGTCAGTCAGGGCCAAAGACCCGGCGACCGAAACGCAACGGTCGCTCTGGGCCTGCGCGGCCAGCTTCTCCGCCTCAACCCGTTCGTGCGGAGCGCCGGTAATCAGCACCACAACATCATCATAAGCCGCCAGAATGCGGCGGATCAGGTGCAGGAAGCGATTTGGCATCCAGCGCCTCTGAGGAAGCATTTCGCCGGCATTGGGATTTATCAGCACCACCCGGAACTGTGACACGTCATGCGCTGGGACCAGCGGCTTGATCTTGGCAAGCGCGGCCGCCCGCGCCGATGGCGACACTGGCCGCAAAGGAAGAGTTATTTCACCGTCATAAATAATGGTTTTTGAGTAAGGAACTGTCGGCGCCTCGCTCAAGAGGGCGTTCACCAGAGCGATGAAGTTCTTGGCGATATGAATGTGCGGATTGTATGCGACTTGATGCGTCAGCATATCGCCGCGATACAGGCCTTCATTGTTGAATCGAAAAAAGCCCAAGCGCCGGTCGGCGCCGGATAGCCCGCTCAGCAATCCGGTGAATCGCGAAAATAGTTCAAGGTCGATCACCGTGTCGATTGAATTACGCCGCGTCCAACGCAAAAAAGCCACTGTATCCAGGGCCAGCTCCCAGAGTGAGCTTGTGCGGATTGTTAAGACATTGGACGGTGCGACCGTGCCCATGATTGCCAGCGATTCGGCATTGCGTGCAAAGATTACAAAATAATTTTCCGCACCGGTCCTTTCCCGGACCTTGCGCATGGCTGGGTCGGCGAGAATTGTGCTGCCCATTTCCGACAGCTCGATAAACAAAACACGAGCAATGGGACGTGGCCGGTTCGGTCGGAGGCACCCCCAGATTTTCAGAGCAATCGTCGCCAGGAAGCAGAGCGGCACTCCCGCAATGCGATCAATCCGGCGCATCGTGTCGATGCTGATACTATTTCCACTCACAATACTGTACCCCAGTCGTCCTACTACGCTCGCGTCGCGTATAGTAGCGGCTCAAATCATATTGGGAAACGACCTCGTGTGAAATTTCGGCCGTCCGGAATTTGATTGCCGTCGTATTGCGAAAGCGCCATGATGTTGTTCCGATAAAGGGGAAAATCCCGTTCAGGGAAGGGGGAACGCCATGCTGGCAAGACATTCGCTGCTGTTACCGCTCGCTGCTGCGGCATTTCTGACCACTGCTGGTTCCAACTCCGCGCCCGCCGCGCCATTCTTGATCATAGGCAATGACGAAAAGCTCCTGTGGGACGACAAGGGCGCCCCCGTCATCTCTCCCGCAGGCAAGGACTCGGTCGTTATCCTGGATCTGGCCAAGCCGGAAAACCCGAAAATCATCGCAAATCTTCCGCTGAAGAATTCAATCGTCGGGCCTCCGGTCAATCTTGCCATAGACCCCACCAATTCAATTGCGCTCGTTGCCGATTCTATCGACGTCACCAAAGATGGTGACAAGCTCAAGATGAATCCGGACAACAAGGTCTACGTTATCGACCTCAAGGCTAACCCTCCGAAGCTTGCCAATACGATTACCGTAGGCAAACAGCCGTCCGGCCTGAGCATCAACGCGGCCGGCAATCTCGCGCTCGTAACGAACCGCGCCGACAAGTCGATCAGCGTGCTGTCGATCAATGGTACCGACGTAAAAGTGGTCGATACGGTTGATCTCGGGGGCATTCTCTCGCACGTGGTGTTCACGCCCGACGGCAAGCGCGCGCTGGCAACGAAGTTCAATGATCACAAGGTTTCCCTGCTCGACGTGAACGGCGAAAAAGTGACCTACAACAAACTCGATTTGCCGACCGGGCAGTGGCCCTACAACGTCGCGGTGGCGCCGAACGGTAAGATCGCGCTGACAGCCGACAACGGCGCTTCCGGCTCGTCTGATGGCAGTGTTGACACAGTCAGCGTGGTCGATCTTGAGCTCAATCCGCCCCGCATCACTGACCGCGTCGTCGTCGGCGATGGTCCGGAAGGCCTGGCGATCTCCCCCAAGGGCGATGTCGCAGTGGCGCTGATCCTCGCGGGCTCCAACAACAAAAGCGCCTATTTCTACAAGAAGAACGGCAGCATTTCAGTGCTGCGCATCTCTGGCAAGAAAGTGACCAAGGTCGGCGATGTTGAAGTTGGCGGCTTGCCTGAGGGCGTGGCTTTCACTCCGGACGGCAGATACCTCTACGTCGGCAACTATCTGGATCAGGACATTTCGATCCTGCGGGTGAACGGAACGCAAATCATCCCGGTCAAGCGATTCAAGTTGTCCGGCCATCCGGCGTCGATTCGCATGAGCACGCGTTGAGTTCTTTGTGGCAATTGTGCCGAGAAAGACCGCCGCTGGGCGGTCTTTCTTTTGATGCCTGTTCGAAGAAATGGCTTGTTGTATAAAGAAGCGAGAAACAGGGGGTGGATCCCGTGGCACGCGACCCGAGGCAGCAAGCGAGCCGTGATCAGGCAACGGTCGCCTTTATCGAAATAGCGATCCGTCTCGTCGCTCTCGCGCTTCTTCTTTATTGGGCGCTGATTCTTATCCGGCCCTTTATTTCAATCGTTATCTGGAGTGTCGTGCTCACAGTTGCGCTCTATCCGATTTACGAGTGGATGTCGCGATGGCTTGGCGGGTACCGGCGCCTTGCTGCCCTACTGATCACGGTTCTTAGCTTGCTGGTGGTCATTGGACCGGCGACATGGCTTGCATTGGGTCTGGTCGACAGCTTGCGGGTCATTTCCGAGCGGCTGGACTTTTCCACCCTGACGATTCCTCCACCGTCGTTGACCGTGAAAAACTGGCCGCTGATTGGCGAACCGATCTACCAGTTCTGGGATCTTGCTTCGACCAATTCCAGGGCCGCGCTCGCCAAAATCATCCCGCAGCTTAAACCGCTGGGAACCAGCTTGCTTCGCATAGGCGCCGACACCGGCCTCGGCATCATCAAGTTTCTTGCTTCGATCATCGTCGCCGGTTTTCTGTTTCTGCAGGCGCCGGCGCTCGTGGATGCCGTCAAGAAGTTTTCACGCAGGCTGAGCTCGGAGCGCGGCGAGGAATTTGTCAATCAGGCGGGGGCGACGATCCGCGCGGTTTCGCGTGGCGTTATCGGCATTTCCGTTCTGCAGGCCTTGCTCGCGGGCATTGGCCTTATGGTTGCCGGCATCCCCCAGGCGAGCCTGATCACGTTCGGCGTCCTGGTCTTTGGCATCATCCAGATCGGCCCATCGATCATCCTTATCCCGGTCATCATTTGGGTCTGGATGACGATGGAAACCACCTCGGCGCTGTTGTTCACGGCCTACATGGCGCCAGTCAATTTGCTCGATAATATACTTCGGCCGCTCGTCATGGGCCGCGGATTGAAAACGCCGATGCTGGTCATATTGATTGGTGTCATCGGCGGAACATTGGCTTACGGGATTACAGGGCTTTTCCTCGGACCCATTGTGCTCGCCGTCGTATGGGAGCTTTTTGTCGTCTGGATCGGCGACAACGAAACGCCGCTGCTCGGCGGCCCCGGACCCCGAAAAGTCACGACGCCGCGCGGTCAGGCTCTTGAGGAAGAAGATCGGCCAGGACGGCTGCGTCCGCCGCGGTCCGAACAGTGATCGGCTCGTTGCGTCCACGTACCGAAACTTCAGTTCGCGCCAACGCATCGCCGTCGAGTCCGGCGGTGCCATAGACCTCGTCGGAAATAATGACCTGGCAATTCAGCGTCTTGGTCATATCCTGAAGGCGAGCTGCGACGTTCACCGGATCACCCAGTGCGGTGAACACGGTCCGGGTGCGTGATCCGATATCGCCGATAATGACCTCGCCGCCATTGATGCCGATGCCGAATTCGATCGGCTTGCCGAGGTCGTTTGCCATCTGCCGGTTCATTTGGTCGATATTCGCCGCAATGAGTGCCGCCGCGCGGATTGCCTGCCGGCAGGCGGTTTTCGGGTCAACGTCAAGGCCGAACAGAGCCAACATGCCGTCGCCGAGAAACTGATTGGGCTGGCCGCCCGCGTCAGTCACCGCCTGCGACGCTGCGGCAAGGAAGCGGTTGATCAGGAAAACAACGTCAAACGGCAGACGGCCTTCCGCAAGCCTGGTTGAACCCCGCATGTCTACGAACAGGTTGACGATGTAGCGCTCGCGGCCCGGGTTGACTCGTTGTCGGTTGCGCACGAAGTCCGCGCTTGTATTCGGCGGCAGGAGTGGAACGATTGAGATATCGGCCTGCGGCCGCAGCTGACAGGCAAGGCGGATGGCGGGGTCCCGACCGGCGCCAACGCGCGCGAGCACGAATTTTTCGCGCGGGGAGGGTTCAGGCAGTGCGGCAAGATCGCCGATAACGCGAATGCGGCAGGTCGAGCAGCGGGCACGTCCGCCACAGACGCTGGCATGCGGGACATTGAACCGCAGGCTTGCTTCGAGGACGCTCAGTCCTTTCGGCACGCGGATTTTTCGATCGGGATAGGCGAGGGTCACCATGCCATGGCTGCGTTCACGCAAGGTGCGCACGCCGCGTGCAGCAAACACTAACCCTATTGCCGCCGCGTACCCGATCGGGAAATAGAACAACGTGATGTCGTCGACGGCGGCGCGCTGCGCCGGGGGCAAAGGCTTTATATGCTGCGCGCGCCATTCCGGATTTGCTGCAAGGCGGACGACTTCCTGCGCGCCATGATGGGCGCCGATCATCGCAAGCGGCGGCAACAAGACCGCGACCGAAAGCAGGATCGGCGATGCCCATTTGAAAAATGGTTTCAGCCGCAGCCAGAAGTAAAGCCCGATGCATGCGTGAACCCAGGCGACCGTAAGAAGAGTAAACTGCACCAGGATCATATGCGGCCGGCTGACCCAATATGCATACAACGCCAGCGCATAAGTGCCCGGCGCGTTGCTATACATGACTCCGGCGATACGTTGAGCGCCGAGATGACTTGCAATCAAAAGCGGAATGCTCAGACCGAGCGCAAGCTGCGCGATCTCGACCGCGGCATAACGAAAATGCCGCCGCCGATAGAGCGCCCATAAACCCAAAGCAAAGTGCGTGGCCGCGGCGGCGTAAAGCGTGTAGTTCACGATCGGAATGCGCCACCACCAGACATGAAATTGCAGCCACCATTCCATCGCGGGGTACGAAATATTTCCCAGTGCGTGATTGAAGAAATGCGAAAAGATGTAGGCGAACATGACGAGGCCGCAGGCGAGGCGCACTTGCCGGACGCCAATGCCGTGCCATGCTGGCAATCTGGTTGCGGCCGCCCCGCTCGTGTTTGCGCCCGCTGCGACGCGCATAATTAACCCCTGTCAGCGAATGATGCACCGGCGTTGAAGCGAGAGGTGCGTCTGTGGCAAGTCAGGGAAATATACCGAATTTCACGTCGAAATATTCCCATGAGCACCGGAAAAGAGCCGCCACCTATTGCCGGCCCAGTCGCGAAGCCCTGCAGGCCGCGCCAATTGCCGCTGCCCGATGCCTGGGATTCACATGCACATATCTTCGGGCCGGCAGGGAAGTTTCCCTACGCGCCAGGCCGCGGCTATACGCCGCCGGACGCCCCAGTCGAGCGCTATGTGGCGCTGCTCGATCATCTCGGATTTGCGCACGGCGTGCTGGTGCAGGGCAATGCACACGGCTTTGACAATCGCGTTCTGCTCGACGCGCTTTTGCGTCATCCGCAACGGCTGCGCGGTGTTGCCATTACTGACACCCGCATTGCGCCCGCTGTCCTGCGGGACTGGCACAAGCTCGGCATGCGTGGACTCCGCTTCCATCTGTTCTCGGAGGTTGGGAAACCCGGATATGTGCGCGGCGTCGGACTCGACGTGTTCGAGGTGTTTCGTTCAGCGATGGGAGAACTCGGTTGGAGCATGCAGGTATTTTGCGATTGGCGCCTGATGGCGGAAATCGGCCCGAGGCTGCGCGAAATCGCGCGCGAGATGCCGGTCATCATCGATCACATGTTGCATATTCCAGCGCTGCGCGGCGTAAACGATGCGAATTTCCAGGCGCTGCTGAAGCTTGTTGGCGAGGGGCAACTTCATGCCAAAGTCTCCGCGCCTTATCGGTTGTCTGATCAATTTCCCGACTATCCTGACGCGAAGCCGTTTCACGATGCGCTTGTCCGCGCAAACCCGGAACGGCTGATGTGGGGCACCGATTGGCCGCATCCGTCGATCCCGGGCAACATCATGCCGGACGATGGTCATTTGCTGGACCTGTTTTTTGAATGGACGCCGGACGCAGCAGTGCGCCGGCGTATTCTCGTGGAGACGCCGGCGCGATTGTTCGGTTTCTAGGCGGCCTTCGGCCATATTTGTTTCGAGGCCCGGCGCGCGCCTTCCGCCAGCGATTGCAGCTTCAGCCAGACAATTTTGCTATCGACCTGGACACGACCGGCAAATGTGCCAAAGCCGCAGTCGACGCCGGCAATGACGTTCTCGCGGCCGGCTGCGGTCGCAAAATTCACGATGCGATCAGCGACCACTTCCGGATGCTCGACAATATTGGATGTCGAGTCGATCACTCCCGGAATTAGCTTTTTTCCTTCGGGTAAGCGAATATCCCGCCAGATCTTCCATTCATGTTCATGCCGCGCGTTGGCTGCTGGAAACGAAACCGCATGCGGGCGCGCCGACAAGACGATATCGATGATGTCGATCAGCTCCACGTCGGTGTGGTGCGGCGCCATGGTCGAGCCCCAGCAGACATGCATGCGCATGCGGTCCGGCGGGAGGTCGCGCACCGCGTGATTGAGCGCGGCGACATTGGTCGTGATGATCTTGCGATAGTCGGCAATGGGCAGGTCGAAGTAGACCATGTGCCGCAGCATCGCGAGATCCGGGCAATCGAGCTGAAGAATGAAACCGGCCTCGACAATCGCCCGATATTCGCGTCGCATGACGTCGGCAAGCGCGAAAATGTAAGCCTCGTCGGTCGGGTAGTAGTTGTTCTTCAGATAGCGCGCAATCTGTCCCGGCGAAGGCGATGTCATGAAAGTGTCCGCGGCCTTCGCGCCCTGCGTGGCTTGCTTGGCAAGCGCGATGTCGGCTTGCGCTGCCGGCCAATCCTTCCAGTCGACAGGACCGGAGCAGGCCGGGCGGTACTGGAACGGAGAAGCAAAGTGCTTGAGCAGTGCGGCAAGCTCGGGAAATTCGTCGTCGCCGGTGCCGAGTGGGGGCGAACTGGCCCCCTCGTAGCCCGTCAGTCGTCGCATCACGTGCACGGTGTAATCGGTGCGGCCCTGTTCACCGTCATTGATGATGTCGAGGCCGCATTCGGTCTGTTTCTTTACGACCTGCGCGACCGCTTCGCTCACTGCCTTGCGCAGCTCGTCGCGGCGGGCGCCAGGCATTTTCTCTTCGGCAAGCAGCAGCTCCACCACCCGGGCGGTCCGTGGCAGGCTGCCGGTATGGGTGGTGAGGATGCGATTCATTTTCTAGAAGCCGCGCATAACTTCGACCACATGCTCGACATTCGGCGGCGACGAGAAGCAATGGCCGACCAGCTTGCGCCATTCGTGAAAGTCGGGGGATTCGCGGAAATCCTTGGTGTGGTTCTCCAGCGTTTCCCATTGCACGAAAAGCCGGTAGCGCTGCGGGATTTCATACGAGCGCTGCAAGTTCATGGACTTGCAGCCTTTGGCACGCTTGAAAATCGGCCCGGCCTTTTTTACGCCGGCTTCGAATTCGGCTTCCATTCCGGGTTTCACGTCAATCTGCGCAATTTCGAGGATCATGGGTGCAGCCTTCGATAGCGAGGTCATCAGATGCAGCATTATGGTCTGCACTTACCCCGGTGAAAAGGACAGGCGCGCGGAAACCCGCCCGCCTGCAAGCGAAGATGCGAGAGGTTATGCCCGCGCGTACTTCCCGCGGCCGAAAAAGCGATCCTTTTGGTCGTCGGAAGCTTTGTCGCGGATCGATTTGAGCGTACCGACCTGCGCAAGCGCGCGCTTCACCGCATCACGTGCCATGATTTTATCGGCCCATTTCTTTACCACCGGATATTTGCCGGGGTCGATCGCGAGTAACTCAAAATTGCGCAGCCAGGGCCAGGCTGCGATGTCGGCGATTGTGTAGTCGTTGCCTGCAACGTAGGGCCGCGTTGCCAGACGTTCCTCGTAGAGATCGAACAATTTGAGAATTTGCGTGCGATAGCGGCTGGCGGCGTAGTCATTACCGCCGCCGGCAAATTTACTGAAATGCACGTGCTGGCCGCCCATTGGCCCCACATTGGCGACCTGAACGAAGACCCATTGCAGCGTATCGTAGCGTGCGCCCGGTTCGTGAGGGATGAACTTGCCGGTTTTCTCGGCGAGATAGATCAGGATCGCGCCCGACTCGATCACGGTGTACGGCTTGCCGCCGGGCCCGTCGCTGTCGACGATCGCGGGCACCTTGAGCAGCGGATTGACCTTGCCGAATTGCGGCGTGAACTGTTCGCCGGCCCATACATCCACCGGCTTGATATTGTAGGGCAGCCCACATTCCTCGAGCATGATGAAGATCTTCTGCACGTTCGGGCTGGTCAGCGCGTAAAGGTCGATCATGGAAATTGTCTCGCTTTAAGGGGCCGCGGACTGCGGCCGCTCTCTATAGACGAACGCAGACCGGTTTGTCTCGTGGCGGTCTATTGGCTTCGCTCGGCCGCGCGCCTGCTGTCGGCAAGCGCAGCCGCCGCTTTGCGCAAGCATGACTGGCACAAGCAGTCCTCTAGCCAGGCTTTGGTCATGGGCAATCGGTAGGGTTCGGCCGCGCACCAGCAATCGGCCGACAAGCCGCATTCGAACGCCGCGCCGCTGCGGGCGCAAGCGATCCTGCGAGGAGAGGTCTGGGCAGTCATAGCAGCGAGCCTAAAACAGGGTTGTCATATGAAATAGGCGAATCGGTCGTATGGCAAAGGCATGACATTTCCTTGGGCCATCGACATAGTTGGCGCTACCGGCGCCGTTCTCACCACTTTGTGCTGGCTGCCGCAGGCGCTCAAGGTGATCCGCGAAAAAGAGACCCGCGCGCTGTCTTTGCCGGCCACCGCGGCTTTTACGGGCGGTGTTGTACTCTGGCTGATCTACGGGCTCGCGATCGAAGACTGGCCGCTGATCGGCTCAAATGCGGTGACGCTCACCTTGATGATGCCCATTCTCTCGCTGAAGCTGCGTTACGGATGATCCGTCCCGAGAAATCTGTTACGTTTTTTCAGCGGGGGGCGAGTCATCATGGGGTTCAACCGTTCTCAATTATTCAAAGCATTAATAGTGGTTTTTTGCTTTGTAGCCATTGTTTCGCTTGCGCTGATTTATTTCATTCCGGCACCGCCATCGAAGGTTGTAATGGCGACGGCATTCAAGGGTGCTTCATTCGACTACTACGGTCGGCAATATCGGGAAATATTCGCGCGCTCCAATATCGAGCTTGAGCTGCGCGAGACCGCCGGGGCGGTGGAAAATGTCAAGCTTCTGCAGGATCCGAACTCAGGCATTCAGGTCACCTTTACGACAGGGGGTATCTCCGACGCAAAACATGCCCCCGGCGTGTTGTCGCTGGGTACCGTCTACAATCAACCATTTTGGATTTTTTATACGTCGAAAGAGCCGATTGATCGGTTGTCGCAGCTCAAGGGCAAACGCATTGCCGCCGGGCCGGTCGGAAGCGCAACCAGACATACAGCCGAACAAATTCTCGGCAAGGGGGGCGTAACGCCTGAGACGGCCACGTTTTTGCCTTTCGGCGGAACAGCTGCGGACAAGGCGCTGAATGATGGCACGGTTGATGTCGTCTGGATTATCGGCGTACCTGAGGCAACCGCTGTTCAATCCTTTTTGCGCAATCCAAAGGTTCGACTCATGAGCTTCCCGATGGCGGAGGCTTTCACTCGCATTTTTCCCGGCGTAGCAAAAATGGTGTTGCCGCAAGGCGTGATCGATATTGATCGGGTCATTCCGCCAAATGATGTGCCGCTTATCGGGACGACGTCGAAGATTCTCATACGCGGTGACCTGCATCCGGAAATTGTCCAGCTCCTGTTGCAGACTATGAAAGAGGTCCATGAAGGGGCCGATATTTTTCATGGCAGCGGTGAGTTTCCTAACGCCACCGACACGGAGTATCCGGTTGCCCAGACTGCTATCGATTTTTATAAAAACGGTCCTTCGTTCATGCAGAGGCACCTGCCTTTGTGGTTATCGGTGCACGTGCAAAGGGCGATTGCAGTTGTTGTAACCGGCCTTGCTATCGGTTTCCCGTTATTCCGCTTCTTGCCGCAGCTCTACAACTGGGTCACGCGCCGGCGTCTGTTCTATTGGTACGGCCAGCTCAAGGCCTTGGAGGCGTCGTTCGATGTCAATCCGAACGACAAGCACTTAAGCGAGAAGCAAGCCGAAATTGATCGCATCGAGGACGCGGTCAGCCGTATCCGCTTTCCGCTGACGTTCTCGGATCAGCTTTACAATCTGCGCAGTCATATCGACATTGTTCGGCGAAAGATCGCCGCCCGCGCGCAGTCCGCCGGACGAGTGCCGGCTGAGTAGCCGTAGGTCGTGCTATTGCGCGTCCCCGCCGCCGATGTAGCCGCCGATCTTCCAGCCGCTGGCGTCCTTGACATAGCAGATCTGATCGTTGCCGATTGGTGCGATTGAATCGACCGACACAAAACCGCTCTTTCCCGCTGGCGTCACGATGCGCAGGAATGATGGAACGTTGGGCCCGCCCTCCGGCGTGATGCGCACAAAAGCCAGTCCGAGCTTGTCCACCACCGGTGCATTGGCCTGCGGCGCCGAGCGAACGTCGACATCGGGTGACACTGGATAACCCCAATCGCTGACGTCGGTCGACGTTGCCTTGAGCAGATCGTTGAATGCCTTGCCGTCGAAAGCGGGGTCAGCGGGTGCACACATTGCGCCTTTGTGTTGGGGTGAGGGCGAGCCCGTGGGATCGTCGGCAAAGCTTGCCAGCATGTCCCAGCCGGCGCCGTCTTTGTTGTTCAGCCCAAGGGCCGCCGCCAAATTTTCGGCGCCGGATTTGCGCTTGTCGGCTCGGTCGCCGTTTTCCCGATCCCAGAAAAAGCCCTGGCCGACGACAAGCTTTGCCAGCGCGGCGCGGTCCTTGCGTTGCGCCGCCTCGCCGATCTGCTTGAGCAGAGCCGAGAAGGTCGGATCGTTGACCGGTTGCGGTGGCGAAACTGCGACGGTCTTGTAAGGTGCGGCGGACGGCGGCTGAGGTGACGTTTGGCCGCGTGGCGGGTTTTGCGCGATTGCCTCGGTTACGCCGGCTGTGAGCAGGACGGCGAGAACAAAGGTCAGGCGAATGGTGCCCATCGTATCGCTCCCGGTGCGAGCGTTGGGCCGCATACAGGCGCTGCCCGTGACCGAGGCGAAACTAGCACAGGTTCCCTGCCGCGTGACCGGAAAGGCCAAAGCAGTTAATGGCAAAAAAATCTGCGGTCCCGAAGAGCAGGGTCAGCCGACGGGACCGCAGGATGGGGCTACGCAATACGCAACGAAGACGGAACCATCGAGTTGGTAGCGCAAGGTCATGACGCGCCGGTGACATAGCCGGAATGTTGTGTGCCTTTCGGCCGCTGGAACCAGTAACCCCCCAACCACCGCAGCATTTGCCTGTAAGAAAAGGAGATTTCATGTTTGTGCTGTCGCCTTACGTCCTGCCCATCCTGCTGTTGCTCGGGTCCAATGTCTTCATGACGGCGGCCTGGTATTGGCACCTGCGCTTCAAGGACGTGTCGCTCGTTCACGTAATTCTTATCAGTTGGGGCCTCGCATTTATCGAATATTGCCTCGCGGTTCCGGCCAATCGGTACGGCAACGCCGTCTACAATCCCCCGCACAGTTGAAAACCATCCAGGAGGTGATCACCTTCATCGTGTTTGCCGGATTCTCACAGGTCTATTTGTGCGAGCCGATCACGGTGAGCCAGGGCTTCGGGTTCACATTGATCGCCGCCGGAGCATTTTTCGTTTTTCACAAGTGGTGAGCTATTTGGCGGGGACGACGCGCAGGATTCGCCCGGATGAATTGTCGGTAAGCAAATAAAGCGCGCCGTCGGGACCCTGCCGCACATCGCGGATACGTTCCTGCAAGTCCTGCAGTAACCGTTCTTCCTTCACGACCTTGTCGCCGTTGAGTTCGAGCCGCACAAGCATGCGGAATTTCAGAGCACCGTTGAACAGGCTGCCCTTCCACACTGGAAAAAGGTCACCCGTATAAAATGCCATCCCTGATGGTGCGATCGATGGTGTCCAGTGCCATACCGGATCGTCGACGCCATCCATCTTTGCCTTGCCGGTGCCGACAGGCGTGCCGCTGTAGTTCACGCCATAGGACACCAGTGGCCAACCGTAATTGTGGCCTGGCACGATAAGATTGATCTCGTCGCCGCCCATAGGCCCATGTTCCTGCTCCCACAATTTGCCATCCGCCGGATTGAAGGCGAGGCCCTGCGGGTTGCGGTGGCCATACGACCAGATTTCCGGACGTGCATTCGGCTTGTTGGTGAATGGATTGCCGGCCACCGGAGCTCCGTCCGGTGTGATGTGAACGATTTTGCCGAGATCGGTATCGAGGGTCTGTGCCTTGTCACGGTCGGTGAAATGCTCGCCGTTGGTGACGAACAGATTGCCGTCCTTCTCCTGCACAATGCGGCTGCCGAAATGATGCCCATGCGACGGAGGTCCGTACTGTCGGTAGATGACCTTTACTTCGGCAAGACGCGGCATCTCGCCATCATCGAGCCGGGCACGAGCGAGCGCTGTGCGTCCGCCGCCCTCGAAGGGCTCGGCATAGGAAAAATAGATGATCTGATTCTGCGCGTAGTTGCGGTCGAGGATCACGTCCAGCAACCCGGCTTGGGTGACGGCGAATACTTTTGGCACGTTGCCGAGCGGCGGTGACAGCCGGCCATTGCGGGCAACAATACGCATGCGTCCCGGACGCTCGGTCACCAACATGCGGCCATCAGGTAAAAAAGCAAGCGACCACGGATGCATCAGACCGCCTGCGACGGTCTCGACTTTGAGATTGCCAGCTGAGCTTGGAAACGTCGGGTCCGCTGCCTGCGCCAGCCCGGTCACGGAAAGGGCGGCGGCCAGGGCCAGACTCAAGCGCATGCGGTTCTCCATTGATGTGCGCGCCAAGTGTGCGCCATCGATGGGAATTTCGATAGGCTCTCTCTAGCTGTGGGTCTTTTTGTGCCGGTTGTGCGGCATCGATAGAACGGTCAGTCCGCCCATGCCGATGAACAGCAGACCGAGCACCAGGGCGATGGCAAACAAACCGCTTTCATTGTCGATGACATTACTCGCGACATCGGCATGCGCGATCCCTATGGAGACGACAGTAGCCGCCACAACGGTGGAAATCGCCAAAGCCATGCTTGCGACCAATTCGGCAAGCGCCGCCGTTTGCTGCTCAGTGCCGAGTTTGCGGTGGGCGGGAGGCATAAAGCCGGTCGATCGAATGGTATTGCGCATGACAAACCTGAAAAGGGCCGTTTCGCCAATGGTGTCTGGATAACGCGGGAACTCGGCAACGGTTCGACCCGATTGGGGCAAGGCCGTTGACGAAGCGCGGCGTTTTCGTGGCGTCGGATAAAAAAGTCTCGGAATTTCAGCGCTACTGTGCGGCGACCAGCTCCGGTTGCCAATCCATGGCGATGTATCCGGGCTCCTCGGTTACGCGGTTAAGCCAGGCACGGATTGCCGGGAAGCGGCTCAGGTCGAAATCGCACTGGTCGGCGACATGGGTGTAGGCATAAAGCGCGATATCGGCAATTGTGAAGTGATCCGCGACGAAATAACGGTGCGTGGCGAGATGCGTCTCCATCACGCCGAGGGCGCGATATCCGTTTTCCATCCAGTCTTCGAGTGCATGGCTCTGCAACTCGCGCCCGCCCTTGATCAGCGCGAGCCAGAAATAAGCGGCGCCGATATTGGGCTCCAAACTGTGCTGCTCGAAAAACATCCATTGCAATGCTTCGGCGCGAGAAATGCGATCTTCGGGAGCTAGCATGGAGCCGCCGGCGACGTACCACAGAATGGCATTGGATTCGGCGAGATGGCGATCGGGCGCGACTTCGAGCAGCGGAACCTGGCCGTTGGGATTCTTTCCGAGAAACTCAGGAGTCCGGCTTTCGCCCTTGAGGATGTCGACTTCGACGAGCTTGTAGGGAATACCGAGTCGAGCCAGCGCAAGGCGGACCTTGTAGCTGTTCCCCGAACGCTGCATGGAATAGAGCGTGTACATTCAGAATCCGATCCGTTGCGCGTGGTCTTGTGACCCTCGAATTGATGCAAGGCATACTGTTTCGGGATCTTACGCTACCCCCGAAGTACACATGAATACGACGTGAAAAGTTCGGCAATTAAATGGCCGCCCAGCGAAGCTATTTAGGAAAATTAAAATGTATTCGCTGCAGTGCAGCGAGCGATTGCACTGCGGCGTACGCCAAACACGGAATTCTATTCCGCCGCTACTTTGTGCGCGCGCGCGTACTCGATCAACGAATCGTCATCGGTCATCTGGATCGGCGCGAAATCGCGATGCGCAATCCATTCCGGCCGCGTGAACTTGGTGATGTGGTTGGAGACGGCACATAACGTCAAGTAGACGATCTTGCGTGGGTAAGGCGTTATGTTCGGCGGCGAAGCATGCACCAGATTGCCGTGGAACATGAGGACCGAGCCCGGCTTGCCCGTTGGTGCGACGATGCCGACCCCGTCGGGGCCGGCCGCCTCGGCAGCAAGTCTTGTCACGGTATCCTTGTCGAGCGTCCATAGCGGATAAGATGTGGTGAGCTTGTCGTGGCCGGCGGAAAGCACACCTTGCTTGTGGCTCTTTGGGATTAACAACAGCGGCCCGTTGATCGGCATCACTTCGTCAAGAAAAACCGCGATGTTCATGGCGCGCGCTTCTGGCATGCCATCGTCGCGCGCCCACGTGCCATAGTCCTGATGCCATTGCCAAACGTCGCCCTCGAACGCCGCCTTGGCGTTGAGTTTGAACTGATGGACATAGACACCTTCGCCGAACAATTGCTGCAGGGGTTCGACAAGTCGCGGATGCCGTGCCAGCAGGCCGAATACTTCGCTGAACGTATGGGCTGCGAAGGCGGTCCGCGGCGCACCCGTTTTCTCTCGCCAGACCTCCTGGCGGTCGAGTTTCAGAATATTGTCGGCTTCTGCGCGCAGCAGCACGATCTCATCTTCAGAAAAGCAATTAGGAAAGAAGACGTAGCCCTGTTCGTCGAAAGCCTTGAGCTGTTCGGCGGAAAGCTTCATGGCATTCTCCCGGATGAAATGGTACGGCCGCCAACCGGCTCTTGGCCTTATTGTAACCGCATGCGGGCGAAAAGCTACGGGGAGCGAGAGGCGATATGCGCTGCGGTAGGGGCTAGATCAGAAAGCGCCGCCGCGTCCGGCACTTCAGTCATGCGTGCAACGAGCACGCGCGCGGCGACAATACACAGGATGGCGATGACAATTCCGGCCAACACGTCGACCAGGTAGTGCGAGCCATCAATCGGCGTCGCAGCCAGCATAATCGAATTAGCAGCCGCGCACAGCCAACGCGCTACTGGCACTGGCCAAAACGCAGCGATCAGAATCACTGCCAACGCCGCGTGCAAACTCGGGAAAGTGATGATCCCTTCCGAGCCCACCGCCATCAATAGTCGGTAGCTACCATCGCGCAGTCCGAGGAACACAGGCCAGCTGGTATGGCTCACCGGCATTGCGGCAGGGTCCGCCTTCAACCCGTAATGCAGCCACACCCCTTCTGCTGGAAGCAGCGCCGAAAGACCGATCGTTAGTACGGCCGCAAAAATGAACGCAAGCATATAGACGCGAAGCCACGGCAACCGTCCGGTGAGGCCGAGGAGCAGCACGACCGCAGTCATCTGCACCGTCAGGGAAAGATAGATGACACGCATGAATATCAGGAAGCCGGGCCAGCGGTTCATGAGCGCGAGCAGTTCCTTCCAATTGAACCCGAGCGCGTGATCCATTGCGTCGAAGAAGGCGTCTTGCAGTGGCAACGGCGTGCTGGCAGCGAGGTAGGAAAGGGGAGCGGCAACCGCGGCGAAGATTACCAGCTGTGCGGTCGACTCCAGTGTTGAAGCCAGTTTAAGATCGGTACGATGCACTCTGTAGAAATACGCGCCGAGGAAAAGCGCCAGCGCGGTGCTGGCGGGGACCGCGTAACTCTTCAAAACGATATGGAAGCCGCCGGCGGCGGAGACGATCAAGACAACCGCGGTGACGGCAGCCACGAGGGCCCAAATGAGGTCGTCCAGCCGGCGTAATCCCGCAGCGTGCCCGGTCATGGGTACTCCCTTGCGCGCCCTCTGCCGATGCGAGGAACTAGCATGCGTGCGGTTGCCCGGCGGTTAATCACACTGATTCAAGCGTCGGAACGCGCGGATTCCGCCCGTTCAGGACGTACTCCGACCGATCGTCACAACCGATCAAACCCATCGAATTTCTTTAACTGAACGCCTCTTGCTGGACTCGAAAGCCCGCATTACGACAGTGGGAGCCGCATGCCGCGGCATGCATTGGAGAGTTTGATGGCCTTTCTGGCGGACCAGCTCAATCGCATCAAGCCGTCGGCGACCATCGCCGTCACGGACAAGGCGCGCGCGCTCAAACTCGCTGGCCGCAACGTTATTGGGTTGGGCGCCGGTGAGCCTGACTTCGACACCCCTGACAACATTAAAGAGGCGGCGATCAAGGCGATCCGCGACGGCAGGGCATCCAAGTACACGAACGTGGACGGCATTGCCGAGCTCAAGGATGCCGTCGTGAAGAAGTTCAAGCGCGAGAACGGCCTCGACTATAAGCCTAGCCAGATCACGATCGGCACCGGTGGCAAGCAGGTGCTGTACAACGCCTTTGTTGCGACGCTGAACCCAGGCGACGAGGTGATAATCCCGGCGCCGTACTGGGTGAGCTATCCGGAAATGGTGCTTCTGGCCGGCGGCGAACCGGTCGAGGTCACGACCAGTATGGCGACCGGCTTTAAAATGACGGCGCAGCAGCTGGAGCGTTCGATTACGCCGAAGACAAAGTGGTTTCTGCTCAATTCTCCGTCAAACCCGAGTGGGGCCGCTTATACGCGTGCGGAGTTGAAGGCTCTCACCGATGTGTTGGTGAGGCATCCGCACGTGCACGTCATGACGGACGACATGTACGAGCATCTGGTCTACGACGACTTTGAGTTTACGACGCCGGCGCAGGTCGAGCCTTCGCTGTATCCGCGCACGCTGACCATCAATGGTTGCTCAAAAGCCTACTGCATGACCGGTTGGCGCATTGGCTATGCGGGCGGGCCGGAGCCGCTGATCAAGGCGATGGCGACCGTTCAGTCGCAGTCGACTTCAAACCCGTCGGCGGTGTCGCAATGGGCGGCAGTCGAGGCGTTGAACGGTCCGCAGGACTTCATCCCCAAGCACAACAAGATTTTCAAGGAGCGGCGCGATCTCGTCGTGTCGATGCTCAACCAGGCGAACGGCATTAAGTGCCCGACGCCGGAAGGTGCGTTCTATGTTTATCCGTCCTGTGCAGGCACCATGGGCAGGACCGCGCCAACCGGCAAAAAGCTCGCGATCGATCAGGATTTCGTGACCGAGCTTCTCGAAGCGGAGGGCGTGGCAGTCGTGCAGGGAACGGCGTTCGGGCTCGGGCCCGCATTCCGCATTTCGTATGCGACCAAGACCGAAGACCTTGAGGAAGCTTGCCGGCGCATCCAGCGTTTCTGCGGCAATTTGAAATGACGCGCTAGCGTCATTCCGGGGCGCCGCCAAGGTCCGCGCGAAGCGCGGCCCGATGACAGGCTCCGCGGCGAACCCGGAATCCAAGTGGACTGACCGATCATCGATCTGGATTCCAGGTCCGGCTCTTTGAGCCGTCCCGGAATGACTGAAAAGAGCCTCCTTTTTCTCTATTCACCTTCCGTTATGATCACTCTCGTAGGCTGCGGTCATGATCCGTCGCGCGGTCTTGTCGCTCATTTTGTTTGCAAGTCTTACCGTCTCCGCCGCCGCGCAAGAACGCGTTGTCGTTGGCACGCAGCGTCTCACCGAGAATGGCGCGTTGTTTCTCGCCGCGGCACAAGGCTACTTCAAAGCCGAAGGTATTGATCTCGCGATGACGGCCTATGATTCCGATCAAACGGTGGCAGAAACGCTTGCCGCTGGCGCTACCGATTTTGGTCTCGCGGGCTTTACCCCGGCTGCATTTAATTTAGCGGGCAAAGGATCGATCAAGGCGATCGCGGCGCAGACGCGCGAGAAACGTTCTTACGAAGGCACCGAGCTGGTCGCGTCCAATCTCGGCTTCGCCAAAGGCTTGCGCAAATTTGATGATGTTGCCAACAAAACGATTGCCATCGATGCGTTGGGCTCTGTTTCCCACTATCAGCTCGAGCAGATTGCCCGCGCCAAGCGCATTGAAGTCAGTCATATCAACATAAAGCCGATGCAGACACTCGATGCGATTGCGCGCGCCGTCGGCACCAACCAAGTCGATGCCGCGATCGTTCCGGCGCCTTATGCGCGTGAGCTAATGGGAGCAAACCAGGCCAAGCTGGTCGGATGGTATTCCGAAGTGGATGAACAGCAGTTGGGCGCCTTGTTCGTCTCGAACAAGATGATTCAAAACCGCCGCGCGGTGGTCGAAAAATTCGTGAATGCATATCGGCGAGGCGTCACGGACTACTCCGCCGCGCTGCTGCGCATCGATCGCCATTACAAGCGAACCTCCGACGACAAATCACACGAAGCGGCAATGACGATTGCGCGGTATATCTATCCGGACCGCCGCGAAAACGCCGCCGCCACGGTGGAGATCGCCGCCTACTTCATAGACCCCCAGGCGCGCCTTGATTTGCCTGATATCGAGCGTCAGGTCGCGTGGTACAAGGCACGGGGCCTGATCGACAAAAGCGTCGACGCGCGAAACGTGCTCGACCTGAGTTTCGTCAAGTAGCTTCTTTTTCTCACATCGCGAATTTCTGCCCTTGCCAGTCCCCTCGGGGCCTGAGACGATATTGTGACAGGGCCGGGAAACGAGGTCCGACCTCCCGGCCGGCAAGGGAGGCACGATATGGGACAAAATGGCACGGGTCCCAGGGGTCCCCGGTGTATCGCGCTGGTGGGCCCGTTCCAAAGCGGCAAAACAACCCTGTTAGAAGCAATCCTCGCCCGCACCGGCGCCGTTCAGCGGCAGGGCACAGTAGATGCGGGAACTACGGTCGGCGACGCCAGCAAGGAAGCGCGCCATCACAAAATGAGCGTGGAAGCGACTTTCGCCACCACCAGTTTCATGGGCGATAGCTACACCTTTATCGACTGCCCCGGCTCAATCGAATTCATTCAGGACATGCGCAGCGTGCTGCCGGCAATTGATGCCGCGGTGATTGTTTGCGAGGCGGATGAAAAGAAAGTGCCGCAGCTACAGTTGATCCTGCGTGAGTTGGAAGATCAGAACATTCCGCGCTTCATTTTCCTCAACAAGATCGACAAGGCTGACAAGCGCGTCCGTGAGACCATCAAGTTGTTGCAGCCGGCGTCGCGTGTGCCGTTGCTGCTGCGACAAATTCCGATCTGGAACGGCGACATCATTTCGGGCTTCGTCGATCTCGCGCTCGAGCGCGCCTATGTCTATAAGGAGCACGCGCCCTCCGAGATCATCGAACTCAAAGGCGAAGCCCTTGATCGCAAGAAGGAAGCGCGCTTCACGATGCTGGAGACGCTGGCTGACCATGACGATCAGCTGATGGAGCAATTGCTCGAGGACATCGAGCCGCCGCGCGACAAGGTATTCGACGACCTCGCCAAGGAATTGCGCGAGCGGATCGTTTGTCCGGTGCTGCTCGGTGCTGCCACCCGCAGCAATGGTGTGCTGCGTTTGATGAAAGCATTGCGGCATGAGTCGCCGGGCGTCAACGAAACGGCGCAGCGCCTCGGAGTCAAGGCGGGCAACGAAGCATTGGCGCTGGTGCTCAAGACTTTCCACACCACGCATGGCGGAAAAATGTCGGTTGTCCGTCTGCTTGTCGGTCAGGCCGGCGATGGCACTACGCTAAGCACGCCCGCGGGCGATTCCGGGCGCGTCTCCGGTGTATTCAAGCTGATGGGTCAGCATTTCGAGAAACGCGGCCAGGCAACGACCGGCGAGACGGTAGCATTCGGCAAGCTCGAAAATGCCAAAACCGGAGATACGCTTTCCTCAGGCAAGCAGCCGCACGCCGCATTGGCGCAACTCAAGCCCTATGCGCCTGTGCTTGCTACGTCCGTGCAAGCCAAGGAGCGCAAGGACGATGTCAAGTTGGGACCGGCGTTCGCCAAGTTGACCGAAGAAGACCCCTCGCTCGCGGTTGTGCACAATGCGGAGAGCCACGAAGTAGTAATCTGGGGGCAAGGCGAAATGCATTTGCGGGTCGCGGCCGAACGACTCGCCGAGCGTTTCGTGGTTCCGGTGTCCACGCGCCCGCCGTCGGTCGGCTATCGCGAAACTATCCGCAAGCCGATTACTCAGCGTGGCAGACACAAAAAACAATCGGGTGGGCACGGGCAATTCGGCGACGTTGTGCTCGAAATCAAGCCACTCCCGCGCGGCACCGGTTTCAAATTCGAAGACCGCATTACCGGCGGTGTTGTGCCGCGCAATTACATTCCGGCGGTTGAGGAGGGCGTCATCGACGCGCTCAAGCACGGCCCGCTTGGTTTTCCGGTGGTCGACATGTCGGTGGCGCTGATCGACGGCTCCTACCACACGGTCGACTCATCGGACCAGGCGTTCCGCACCGCCGGCCGCATAGGTATCACCGAAGGCTTGCCGCAATGTCAGCCTGTCTTGCTGGAGCCGATCCACGAGGTTGAAATCGTTTGTCCCAGCGAGGCGACCGCCAAAATGAACGCGATCCTTTCAGGCCGACGCGGCCAGATTCTCGGTTTCGATACGCGGGAAGGCTGGCAGGGCTGGGACACGGTCCGTGCGCAGATGCCGGAAGCGGAAATCGGCGATCTGATAATCGAGGTGCGCTCCGCTACCGCCGGAGTCGGCTCATTTATCTTCAAATTCGACCATATGGCCGAACTGACGGGCCGCACAGCGGATCAGATCATCGCCGCCAGACGGGCCGCGGAATAAATATTCCGAAAAAATCGCTGTTGCCTCCGCAAATGCGGAGACAACAGCGATAATTTTTGGCATTTCGGCAAGCAGATACAAAGCAGATTCACCGGCAGTTGCGCGTTGTTAACCGACCAGCCGCCGGAAGCTCTCAAAATTCGGGCATGACGCGCCGTGCGAGTGCGCCGCATTCGTCGGGAGTGACCATGCTCGAAGGGCTTCGACATTTGTTCTCGTCGGAGTCGGCATCTTATGCCGACCCAAAGGCGCCGATTCCCCTCGGCGAAATTCTCAGCAACAATTGGTTCGAGCTTTGGTATCAGCCGAAGATCGAGCTCAAGACACTGCATTTGGTTGGCGCCGAGGCGTTGATGCGCGCGCACCACCCGAAGCGTGGCATTGTCCCGCCTGCACTGATTCTGCCGGATGCCAGCGAAAAAGATATGATCGCTCTGACCGAGCGGGTAATCCTCACCGCTCTCACCGATTGGGCGGATTTTGCCCGGTGCGGCGTTCCACTGAAGCTCTCAGTAAACGTGCCGGTCTCGGCTCTGAGCGAGCTTCCAATCCCGCAGATGTTGCGTGAGGCGCACCCTGCCGCGGCCAACTGGCCGGGCATGATCCTGGAAGTGACCGAAAATCAGATCGTCAATGACCTTGATCTCGCGAAAGATGTTGCGGACGCGTTGCATCCACTCAAGTGCGAGCTTGCCATTGATGATTTCGGCGCGGCCTATTCCTCGCTCGCGTGCCTTGAACGGTTGCCTTTCAGCGAGCTGAAGATCGACCGCAGCTACGTCGCCAACTGCAACGAAGATCATTCCAATGCCGACTTGTGCGAGATGATTGTCCAGTTCGGTCGCCGATTTGGCCTGCGCACTGTTGCCGAAGGCATTGAGACGACGCATGAAAGCCACAAGCTGCAATCCATCGGCTGTCAGGTCGGTCAGGGCTTTCTATTCGCCAAACCGATGCCCAAGGCCGACCTTACCGGCCGCCTGCGCGCGCGCATGCAAGGTGCGGGCAAGCCTCAGTCATATATGGACGGATTCCATTAAAGTTCGGAAGGGGTTCTCTTTCGCGGACCCGTGACTTGCCAGTGATCGCTGTGCCACGTAGGTCTGTGCGGCGATTCTGGAAGCCTTGCCATGAACGTCATTCGCCGCCGCGGTTGGGAAATTGCCGACCGCCTCGTCACCCCGGAGCATCTGGTTTCCAGCCGGCGCGGATTCCTGGCTGGCGGTGCAAGCGCACTCGCTCTGATGCCGTACGGCGCCAAGGCGCAACGGCTGTCTGATGTCGCCGCATTGCCGGATCCAAGTGCCGATCTCTATCCCGCAAAACGCAACGAGAAATATGCGCTCGATCGGTCGATCACCGATGAGAAGATCAACGGCAACTACAATAATTTCTATGAATTCGGCACGGCGAAAACCATCGCGGCGGCTTCTCAAGGGCTGGTCATCCGGCCGTGGACCGTGAAGATCGATGGTCTGGTTGAGAAGCCGATGGAAGTCGGCATCGACGATCTGATCCGCAAGCTCACGCTGGAAGAACGTACATATCGCCACCGCTGCGTAGAGGCGTGGGGCATGGCAATCGCCTGGAGCGGGTTTCCGTTTGCAAAGCTGGTCGACTTTGCCCGTCCCTTAGGGTCGGCAAAATATGTGCGGATGGAAACTTTTATGGATCCCAAAATGGCGCCCGGCCAGCGGCAGCCATGGTTTCCGTGGCCCTATGTCGAAGGCCTCACCATGGCGGAGGCGACCAACGAGCTCGCCTTCCTCGTCACCGGCGCTTACGGTCATCCGCTCGCGCGCCAGCATGGCGCGCCGCTGCGGCTAGCGGTCCCGTGGAAGTATGGCTTTAAGTCGATCAAATCGGTCGTGAAGTTCAGTTTCACCGAGCAACGTCCGAAAGGCATGTGGGAAGCCTTGCAGTCGTCTGAGTATGGCTTCTGGGCGAACGTCAATCCGCAGGTACCGCATCCCCGCTGGAGCCAGGCAACCGAGGAAGTCATAGGTACCGGCGAACGGAGACCTACGCTGCTGTTCAATGGTTACGGCGAATACGTTGCCGGCCTGTACAAGGGTATGGACAACGAGCGCCTTTGGGCTTGAGCCGGCTGGCGTCTATGCGCTGACCGGACGCAGGAGTAATGTTCCTTCCTCGCAAAGGAAACTGCGGAGGCGTCCATGTCCACCCAATCCGACATCCAAGGAATTCAGCGCGCGGCGGCCAGCGTATTGCGTGAGCACTGGGTGCTCTTTCTGATCGAAGGCATTGTGCTCTTGATTCTCGGAGGCATCGCCGTCGTTATTCCGCCTGTCGCCACGCTGGCGGTGACGATCTTCTTCGGCTGGCTGATTTTGATCAGCGGTATCGTCGGTCTGGTAACGACATTCTGGATGCGTCATGCCCCCGGGTTCTGGTGGTCGCTGCTGTCGGCAATCCTCGGCATCGTTGTTGGCGTGATGCTGATCGCGTCTCCGGTCATTGGCGCGCTGTCGTTGACGTTTGTGCTAATCGCATTCTTTCTGATCGAAGGCGCGGTCTCGATCATGTTTGCTCTCGAACACAAACGCGAATTGTCCGGTCAGTGGGGCTGGATGCTGGTGAGCGGACTGATCGACCTGGTGCTGGCTGCGATGATATTGGCCGGTCTTCCCAGCACGGCGGCATGGGCGCTCGGTCTGTTGGTCGGAATCAACATGATCTTCGGCGGTGCGGCCATGATTGTGATGGCGCTACACGCGCGCAAAGCGGCGTAGCTCTCAGAGCTCCGCTTCGCCCGCTTCGGCTTCGGCGAGCTTGGTGCGCCAATCCGCGCGCTTGAGCATGAACGCATAGGCCGCGAGCACAAGCAGTCCGATGCTGACGGCCATCAGGCCGGCCGAGATCGGCCGGCTGAAGAAAATCAGATAATTGCCATTCGACATGATCAGCGACTGGCGCAGGCTCTGCTCGAGAATCGGCGAGATCACCAGGCCAAGTACGAGTGGTGCCGGATCGAAGTCGAATTTACGCAAGGCGTAGCCGACCACGCCCATGATCAGCATGATCCAGACATCGACGATCGAATTGTTCACCTCATAGACGCCGATGATGCAGAACATGATGATCAGCGGATAAAGATATGCATAAGGAATGCGCAGCACCGTTACAAACACGCTCACCAGCGGCAAATTGAGCGCAAGCAACATGAGGTTGCCGACATACATCGACGCCACAAATCCCCAGAACACATCCGGATGGTCGTTAACCAGCGTCGGCCCGACGGAAACGCCGTGAATCATCAGCGCGCCAATCAGGACCGCCGTAATCGGACTGGTCGGAATGCCGAGGGCGAGCAGCGGCACGAATGCGCCGGTTGAGGCGGCGTTGTTGGCAGTTTCTGGCCCGGCAACGCCGGCAATGGCACCCTTGCCGAATTGCTCGGGATGTTTCGAGACGCGTTTCTCCAACGCGTAGGACAGGAAGCTCGAGATAATGTGGGCTGATCCCGGGATAATACCGATGATGAATCCAAGCAGCGTGCCGCGCGCAATCGGCATGCTGGATTCGCTCCATTCCTTTCGGGTCGGCAGCAAATCGCGCAGACGCGGCGTAATGATCTCTTTCACGGCGTCGGCGCTCGGCGTTGAAAGGATTTCGCCGAGACCGAACAAGCCGACCGCGACCGGCACGATGCCGATTCCATCGCCCAGCTCGGCGAGGTCGAAACTGTAGCGGAAATGACCGGTCATGTTGTCGATGCCGATCATGCCGAGCAGCAGGCCGAGGCAGGCCATCAGCAGCGTCCGGATCAGCGAGGACGACGACATATAAGCGAGGAAAATCAGGCCGAGAATGAGCAGGGCCGTATATTCAGGTGGCCCGAAACGGATGGCGATCGTCGCCAGCGGAGGCGCGACGACAGTGAGCACGAGAACGCCGAATGATCCGCCGATCCACGAACCGACGGCGGCAATACAAAGGGCTGCGCCGGCGCGCCCTTTCTTCGCCATGGCGTAACCGTCGATGCAGGTCATCACCGAAGACGCTTCTCCGGGAATACGCATCAGGATTGACGTTGTGGAGCCGCCGTACTGCGAACCGTAGTAAATGCCCGCGAGCATGATGATGGCCTGCGTCGCGTTGAGACCGAAGGTTATAGGCAGCAGGATCGAAATACCGGCGAGCGGACCAATTCCCGGCAGCACGCCGACGAGGGTGCCAACCAGACAGCCGAGGAATGCGTACCAGGCATTGGCCGGCGCAAGCGCGACAGAAAACCCGAGGTAGAGACTATGAAGAGTTGTTTCCACGACGATCCTAGAATCCCAGCGGGCCGGCTTCGAGTGGCGTTTTAAGCACATAGACGAACAGTACGTACGTGACCCCGGCCACGCCGACGCTATAGATCGTCGCCGGTAACAACCGGCGCCGCTCGATGACGGCGAGCAGCGCGAAGATCATCAGCACATTGGTCGTCAAAAAACCAAGCCGTTCAAAGAGTGCGATCGCTGCCGACGTAATCGCCACCACGAGGACTGCGTGCTTGGCGTCGGCCCACGACAATGTTGCAAATGGTTTGCTCTCACGCGCGCGCAACGCCAGGACCAGTCCGAAAAAAATCGTCAGACAGGCGACAATTTTTGGCATGAAACCGGAGCCGGGCAGGGACAGATTGCCCGTAGGCAGGTCGCCGCTGAGTGCAATCACCAGCAGGCCGAAGCCAATGAAGAAGACGCCTGCAACATGATCGGCGCGTATGGTCATGCGACATCCTTGGCAATTGTTTGGAAGCCCCGCCGAGGCGCGGCTTCCTTGGTCGCCGGCGTCATCCCTGTACGCGGCCGATGGCGTTAATCGCGTCTTCCTGGCGCTTGGCGTCGGCCGCCCAGAATTTCGCGAATTCGGGCTGGTCCATATACGCCAGTTCCTGACCGAGATTTTCTAGCGTATCAAGAAACTGCTTGCTGTGTGCGGCCTTGTCGATGCCTTCCCGCAACGTATTGATGATCGATTGCGGCGTGCCCCGTGGAGCGAAGATGCCGACCCAGAAATAGTATTCCAGATCGTACCCTTGTTCACGGAAAGTCGGGACGTCCGGAAGCGATTTGATGCGTTTGGCGCTCGATACGGCAAGCGCATTGACCTTGCCGGCGCGGATATGCGGCAGCGCGATCGACGTCGGCGACATGAAGAAATTGACGTTCCCGCCCAGCACCGCGGTGACTGACGGGCCGCCGCCGTTTGTGGGCAGATGGCGCATCTGAAGGCCGCCGGCCGATTTGGCAAATAGCACCGTCGGAATGTGCGACGCGCCGTAAAGTCCGGACGAGCTGTAGATCAGTTTCTCGGGATTGGCTTTTGCGTCGGCCACAAGGTCTTTCAATGTGCGATACGGCAGATCCTTGTTGACGATCATGACAATCGGGTCGGCAACGATGCGTGCAATCGGGACGAAGTCGGCATTGGTGAACTTCGGTTGGCGCCCAAACAGCTTGTCGACCGCGGCGAAACCCGAAATCGATACGATGTGCGTGAGCAACGTATAGCCGTCAGGCTTTGCGGTCGCGGCAAACTGCGCGCCAACAGCACCGGCGGCGCCAGCCTTGTTTTCCAGCACCACCGGCTGCTTGAAAACAACTTCAAGCGCGGCATCGAGCGGACGCGTTATGGTGTCGCTCACGCCGCCAGGAGGAAATGGACTGATGACTGTAATGGTGCGCGACGGATAAGCGTCTTGTGCGATTGAGCGTCCGGCCGCCAGTGTTGCGGCAGACGCCACAGTGCCGGCGACGAAACTTCGGCGATCCATCTTGTTCCCCTCGGTTGTTATTTCCGGCTAAATCCGGTTTATGGTTTGAAAGCGGATTGTCATCCCTGCACGCGGCCAATTGCCTTCACAGCTTCGTCGACTCGTTTTCCGTCGACGTCCCAGAATTTCTGAAAGTCCGGCCCGTCCAGATACGCAACTTCCTGCCCGAGATTGTTCATCGCGGACGTAAATGCGGGTGTATGGGCGGCTTTGTCGATCGCCGCACGTAATATCGTCGTTACATTGGCCGGCGTTGCTTTCGGCGCAAAGATCCCGACCCACAGATAGTACTCAACGTCGTACCCGAGCTCTTTCAGCGTTGGCACGTCGGGCAGAACTTGCGAACGCTTGGCGCCAAATGAGGCCAGCGGTCGCAACTTGCCGGCTTTGATGTGCGTGAGCGACGCCGAGACCGATTGCGCGGTGACCTGCGCATTGTTGCCAAGAATCGCGGTGATTGCCGGGCCACCGCCATTGGTCGGTAGATGGCGTAGTTTCAGGCCTCCGACAGCCTTTTCCAGCATCGCAACGGGCAGGTGTGTGGCGCCATAAAGGCCGCCCGAGCTGTAAACGATGACATCCGGCTGCTTTTTGGCATCGTCAATGAAATCCTTCAGCGTCTTGTACGGCTGCTGATCATTGACGAGAAGCACGCAAGGGTCGGCGATCAGCCGAGCCAGCGGGATGAAATCGGCGCGGCTGGTCTTCACCGGCCGGTCAAACAGCTTGTCGACTTCGGCGTAACCGGAAAGGCCGGTGTTGTGCGAGAGCAGTGTATAGCCGTCCGGTTTGGCATTGGCGGCAACCTGCGCGCCGACCTGGCCGGCGGCGCCGGCTTTTGTCTCGACCACCACTGGCTGCTTGAGGATTGGCTCCATTGTTGCAGCTAGCGGACGCGTTACAACATCATTGGCGCCGCCTGGTGGGAATGCATTGATAATCGTGATCGCGTGCGAGGGAAACGTCTCCTGCGCGAACGCGGGGCCGGCGGCAATAAGCGCACCGGTGCCGACAACAAAACTACGGCGATCCATCGTACCCTCCGGACTTGAACGCACTCCAGTCGCGTCAGCCCTGGACGCGGCCAATCGCATGCACCGCCGCTTCGACCCGCTTGGCGTCCTCGTCCCAGAATTTCGCAAACGCCGCCTGATCGAGATAAGCGACCTCGTCGCCGATATTGTTAATTGCAGATTTGAACTGATCGCTGGTCGCCGCCTTCTTGATCGCCTCGCCCAGCACTTTCACAGCCGCGTCGGGCGTATTCTTCGGCGCGAATACGCCAACCCAGAGGGAAAACTCGACGTTGTAGCCAAGTTCCTTGAGAGTCGGGACATCCGGCATCGATGCCGCGCGCTGCGGACTAAAGCAGGCGAGGGCCCGAAGCTTGCCGGCCTTAACCTGGCCAAATGCAGGCGCGATCGCTGACACAAGCACTTGCGAATTGTTGCCGAGAATGGCGGTGAGCGCGGGACCGCCGCCGTTTGTCGGCAGATGCTTCATCTTGATGCCGGTGGCTTGCATGAACAGAGCCGTCGGCAGATGCAGGGCACCATAAAGTCCCGATGAGCTGAACGTTAGCTTGTCGGGATTGGCCTTGGCATCTTCGACCAGTTCCTTGACGGTCTTGTACGGTTGCTGATCGTTGACCACCAAAATCATTGGGCCAGAGGTTAGTCGCGCGATCGGGATAAAGTCGGCACGCGTGAACTTCGGTTGACGGCCGAATAGCTTGTCGACTTCGGCAAACCCCGAGATAGACACAATGTGAATGAGCAGCGTGTAACCGTCCGGCCTCGCTGTGGCGGCAACTTGCCCGCCCAGCGCCCCGGCCGCGCCGGCTTTGGTTTCGATCACACAAGGTTGCTTGAGAATCGGCTCAAGCACGGCGGCGAGAGGACGGCCGACCACATCGGCGGCGCCTCCCGGTGGAAACGGATTGATGAAGGTGATCGCGTGGGACGGATAAGCGTCCTCAGCGAAAGCAGACCATAAGCTCAAAGTCGCGGTTGCGGCGGCGCTGCCGGCGACGAAACGGCGTCTATCCACGTGCAATCCTCCCTGGAAGTGCTTATTTTACCGGGGTTTGGCCCGGGGCTTTGTTGGTTGGGATGCTATCGCCCGGCGCGGTGGGCAATCAAGCATCAATGATCGCTACCGCGCGGGTCCAGCCGGCTGAACCGCCGCGCACTTTGACCGGGAAGCAGCTGACCACAAAGCCCTTGGACGGCAGCGCCTCCAGATTGTGCAGCTTTTCGATGTGGCAGTACCCGATCTCGCGGCCGGCGCGATGGCCCTCCCAGATCAGCGAAGCGTCATGGGTCTCGGCGTATTTCTTCATCGTGTAGATGAAGGGCGCGTCCCAACTCCAGCCGTCGGTTCCGGTCACGCGGACGCCGCGCTCGAGCAGATAAAAGGTTGCCTCGCGACCCATGCCGCAACCTTTGGCTACGTAGTCAGGGCGTCCGTACGCCGTACCGGCGCTCGTGTTCACAACCACGATTTCAAGTGGCGACAACATGTGACCGATACGCTTGAGCTCGGCTTCAACATCCTTCGCCGTTGCGACGTAACCGTCCGGGAAATGCCGAAAGTCTAGTTTGATGCCGGGCTGCAAGCACCAGTCGAGCGGAACCTCGTCGATTGTGACGGCGCGTTTGCCGTGATCCATGGTCGAAGCGAAGTGCCAGGGGGCATCAAGATGCGTCGTGCAATGGGTCGATAGCCGAACCCACTCGAAGCCCCAGCCTTCGCCATCCGGCAAATCTTCCTTTTTCAGACCAGGAAAAAATTTGAGGATATCAGCTGCCGTCTGCTCGTGGTTGAAATACTCGATTTTCGGACCATAGCCAGGTGGGTCTGCCGCCACGTCGTTTTCCAGCGGAACCGAAATATCGATCACTTTGCGGGCCATGGAATCTTACCTCGGTGATAGCCGGGCTTGTCGCCCGCAAGCCGGGTATACCCGACTTGCGGTCCTTAAAATAAGACTTTGCGCAACTCGGGCAGGCCCGAGTTGCGCGTGCCATCCACGTTTTTCTACTCTCAACCATTAAAGACGTGGATGCCCGGCACAAGGCGGGGCATGACGCCGCTGTGAAGGAGTTAAATATGCCGGCCTATTGGGTTGCGCGTTCAAAAATCAACGACCCCGTCGAGTACAAAAAGTACACCGATCTGGTACCTGGGATTATCGCAAAGTTCGGCGGCAAGGTGCTGGCCCGCGGCGGCCGTTTTCAGATCATGGAAGGCCCGGACAAATTCCACCGGTTCATCGTCATCGAATTTCCGACCCTTGAGCAAGGCGTCGCCTGTTTCACGTCGCCGGAATACGACAAGGCTGCAGCCTTCCGGCGCAGCGGCGCGGGCGAAGTCGAAACGATTATGGTCGAGGGTGTCTGACCGTCCCACCAAGCGGTGCATCCTACTGGCGTGGGCAAGGCTGTTGGGCTAAAAAATCGCAAAATCACAATAAATCTGGGAGGGAAACCATGCAGCGATACGTGAAATTCCTGATTGGCGGTTTTGCGGCAGTCGCTTTGGCGGCGACGGCAACGATCGCGACTGCGCAAGACAAACAACCGATCAAGATCGGTTTCGGAATGGCCGAAACCGGCCCGCTTGGGCCGAACGGCAAATCCGCCATGCTTGCGATGGACATCTGGGTCGAGGAGACAAACGCAAAGGGCGGTCTGCTCGGCCGGCCCGTCCAGCTCATCCACTACGACGATCAAAGCAATCCATCGACGGTACCGGGCATCTACAGCAAATTGCTCGATGTCGACAAAGTCGATGTCATCGTCGGCGGTTACGGCACGAACATGTTGGCGCCGGCGATGCCCGTGGTCATGCAGCGCAAGAAGACGTTTCTGGGCCTCTACGGACTCGGTGTGAACACCGATTTTCATTACGACCGCTACTTCGCGATGATTCCGACCGGTCCTGAGCCGAAGACGTCTTTCACCAAAGGCTTCTTCGATACCGCGATGGCGCAGAAACCGAAGCCGGCGACGGTTGCAATCGTTGCTGCCGACGCGGAGTTTTCCAAGAATGCGGCCGAAGGCGCGCGAGAGAATGCAGCCAAGGCCGGGTTGAAGATCGTCTATGATAAAAGCTATCCGCCGGCGACCACCGATTTTGGACCGATCGTGCGGGCGATCCAGGCGACCAATGCAGACCTGGTTGTGATCTGCTCCTACCCGCTCGACTCGGTCGGCATGGTGCTTGCCGCCAACGAGGCTAAACTCAATCCGAAGATGATCGGCGGGGCCATGGTTGGGCTGCAGTCCACCGTGTTCAAAACCAAACTCGGTCCTGCGCTCAATGGCTACATGAATTACGACTTCTGGCTGCCGACGAAATCTTTGCTATTCAAAGGTACTGCTGAATTCATGCAGAAGTACCAGGAACGCGCGGCCAAGGCCGGCATCGATCCGCTTGGCTACTATATGGCGCCTTTCAGCTACGCATATCTGGATGTGCTTGGTCAGGCGATCACGGCAATCAAGAGCGCAGACGACGCCAAACTCGCCGACTATCTGCGCAAGACCACGTTTAAGACCATTGTCGGCGACGTGTCCTTCGGCAAGAACGGCGAATGGGCGAAGTCTCGGGTCTTGCAGGCACAGTTCCGGGGCATCAAGGGCAACGGCGTCGATCAGTTCAAGAGCGCAGACACCCTGGCGATCATTACACCAGCCGAATACAAGTCGGGTGACGTGATCTACCCGTTCGAGAAGGCGCGACAATAAGTCTTCCCAACGCGGCCCACCACCGGGCACGAGACGTGGCGCAGCCTGATTTGGCTGCGCCATGCCCAATTTGGGCGGCCAGCATCAGGCAATTCGTCTAATCCTCGAGACTTTCTGCCGCCCCCGGTGGACCATTACCGTGGTCGCTGTCATTATTGGGTATCGAATAAAACGAGGTTCACGGGAGGAGAATATATGTTGAAAAACCTCAAGTCCCGGACACTTGCCTTAATCGCCGGGACGGCTCTGGCCGTCGCGGCCGGGGCAATGTTCGTGGGGGGCGCTACCGCCCAAAACAAAGAGCCGATCAAGATCGGTTTTGGCATGGCGCTGACCGGCCCGCTCGCCCCCAACGGCAAGCAGGCGCTGCTCGGCATGCAGATCTGGGAGGAACAGACCAACGCCAAGGGCGGATTGCTCGGACGTCCGGTCAAGCTCGTGTACTACGATGACAAGAGCAGCCCGTCCGAAATCCCCGGCATCTACACCAAGCTGCTCGACGTCGACAAAGTCGATCTCGTGGTCGGCGGCTATGCGACCAACATGGTCGCGCCGACGATTCCTGTCGTCATGCCGAAAGGCAAGACGCTCATCGGCTTGTTCGCGCTCGATGCGAACCACGAATTCAAATACCCGAAATATTTCTCGGTGCTGCCCACGGGCCCGCAGACCAAGCCGTCGTTCACCGAAGGCTTCTTCCAGGTCGCGGCGCAGCAAAATCCGAAACCGAAGACGCTCGGGCTTGTGGTCGAGGACGCCGAATTCTCCAACAATGCCTGCGACGGCGCGCGCGAGAACGCCAAGAAATTCGACGTGAAGATCGTCTACGACAAGAAGTACCCGCCCGCCACGACAGACTACACTCCCATCGTGCGCGCGGTGCAGGCTGCCAATCCCGACATGGTTATCGTCTGCTCCTATCCGCTCGGTTCGGTCGGCATCGTGCAGGCGGTGCGCGAGATCAACTACCGGCCGAAAATGCTCGGCGGCGCAATGGTCGGGCTGCAGGCGACCGTGTTCAAGAGCAAGCTCGGACCCAAGCTCAACGGCATCATCAATTACGAGACCTGGGTCCCGTCCGACAAAATGATGGCGCCGGCGGTCGAATTCTTCAAAACGTACCAGGCCAAGGCCGGCGCCGCGGGCGTCGACCCACTCGGCTACTATCTCGGCGGCTGGGGCTACGCCTACATCAACATGCTGGGCGAAGCGATCGCCGCGACGAAGAGCATCGACGACAACAAGATCGCCGACTGGCTGCGCAAGAACCCGCACAAGACCATCATGGGCGATTGGAGCTACGGCCCGACCGGCGGAGAGTGGACCAAGTCGGGCATGATGCAGGTCCAATATCACGACATCAAGGAAGGCGCGGGGCTCGAAACCTGGAAAGGCATGGGCTATCAGACTGTACTGACGCCCTCTTCGCTTTCCACCGGCAGGGTGATCTATCCGTACGAGAAAGCTCTGCAGTAGTCTCGTCGGCGGATCGCAAAAATTCGGCGCGGGCCGTCAAGCCCGCGCCATTTTATTTTCACGGTCTGCGTTTCACATGCCCATGTAAAGCTGCCTGACGAGGTCATTGTTGTTGAGCTCGTCGGCCGAGCGGCCTTCGAACGCGATCTTGCCGTGCACGATCACATAGCCGCGGTCAGCGATGCGGATGGCTTGCGTGAAATTCTGTTCGGCCATCAGCACCGTGAGATGGTAGTGCTCCTTGAGCAGCTTGATGGCGTCGATGGTGCGGGCAACCAGCTGCGGTGCCAGGCCGACCGACGGTTCATCCACCAGGAGAATGCGTGGTGCCAGCATCAAGGCGCGGGCGAGCGCCAGCATCTGCTGTTCGCCGCCGCTCATCGAGCCGGCAAGTTGGTTGCGACGCTCGGCGAGGCGCGGAAACGATTCAAAACAGAAATCCATGTTGGCCTTGATTCGCGCCCGCGCCTTTGGCCGGAACGCGCCGAGCAACAGGTTCTCCTCAACCGTCAGCTTAGGAAATAACCTGCGTCCTTCGGGCACAAGCGCGATACCAAGATCGACGATCTGTTCGGTGCTGCGGCCGACCAGGTCGAATTTTTCGCCATCGATCTCGGCGATGATGCTTCCGCCTTTCGGACGTACAATACCCATCACGCATTTCATGAGCGTGCTCTTGCCGTTGCCATTTGTGCCCAACAAGGCAACGGTTTCGCCGGGCTTGACGGACATCGAGACGTCCTCAATGACGCGAACAGAGCCGTAGGCCGCGTGCACGCCGTTTATGGTCAGGCTACTGGCCAAGATATGCCCTCACGACCTCGGGGTTGCGCACGACGTCTTCCGGCTTGCCGTCGGCGATCTTCTTGCCGCTCACCAGGACGACGAGCCGTTGCGAAAAACTCATCACCGCGCTCATGATGTGCTCGATCAGAATAATGGTAATGCCGCGTTCGTTAAGCTGCTTGAGCAGAGCGAGAATGTCCTCAATCTCGGTGTGCGACAGGCCGGCCATAGACTCGTCGGCGATCAGGAGTTTCGGTTCTGCCGCCACGGCGCGCGCCAGCTCAAGCTTGCGCATCTCGACCTGGGTGAGGTCGCGCGGCATGTGGCGCGCCTTCTTGTCGAGTCCGACCAGACGTAACAATTCGATGCAACGCGCGTCGACACTGTCCGCGTGCAAGGGGCCGGTGCGCTTGTGAACGGTATAGAGCATTGGAACACGTATATTGTCAGCGAGACTCAGGCTGACGAACGGACGCGGCAGCTGGAAGCTGCGTGCCAGTCCGCGATGCGTGCGTTGATGTGCGGCAAGGCCGTCCATCGCGTGGCCGTCGAAGTGCACGCTACCCTGTTCGTTTTGCAGAGCGCCGCAGATACAGTTCACAAGCGTGCTCTTGCCGGATCCGTTCGGGCCTATCAGCCCAACGCGCTCGCCCTGCTGCACCTCAAGCTCGATGCCATCAAGCGCAATAAATCCGCCAAAGCGCTTGCTGACATTGCTGACGTGAAGAAGCGGGCTCATTTGCTCCTCCGTGCCCGAAGCCGCTCCTGCACCAATCCAACCAAACCGTTCGGTGCGATGACGACGAAGGCGACCAGCAGCAGGCCGACTATGAGAAGGTTGACGGCCGATGAAATGGTCACCGTGGCAAGCTGTTGCAGCGAACCCAGCAAAATAGCGCCGACCAGCGGGCCGACCCAGCTGGTCGTCCCGCCAATGATGGGCATGGCGATGGAATTAACCCCGTATTCGAGCCCAAAGGCCGATGCCGGCTGCAAGTACCCGATGTAATAGGGGAAAGGCGCGCCGGCCATTCCCATCAATGCGCCGGAAATCGTGGTGGCAATCAACTTGAGTCGAAGGGTAGGCACGCCCAAGGCTTCTGCCGCCAGCTCATCGTCGCGGATCGTGGCAAAACCGAAACCGAGCTGCGTCCGGGCGATCGTGCGCGAAACAACGATCGAGACGATCGCAAGGGCCAACATGAGCAAGAACAGATATTCGATATATTCGATCGAATAGCCAAAGATCGAGACGGTCTCCTCGCGCACAATATAGGCGCCGCGCGAGCCACCGACATAAGTCCAGTTGACCACCAATGTTTGCAGGACCACCGCCATGGCCAACGTGGCAATGGCAAAGAAGGCGCCGCGCAGCCGCAATGTCAGGTAGCCCATGCCCAATCCGACGATGCCGGACACTACCGCGCCGATAACGATCAAGATGGGAATCGGCAGCGGGTTGAACTTGTAGAAGAACACTGTGGAATACGCGCCAAGCGCGAAGAAAGCCGCCGAACCGAAATTCACATAGCCGCAATAGCCTCCGAGGATGTTCCATGCTGACGAGAGCACGACGAACTGAAGAATCGTGTAGCCCGCGAAGAACACATAGCCCACGCCGAGCAGGTGCCCGCAGATATAGACTGCGACGCCAACCAGCAGACAAATGATGGTGAAACGAAGAGTGTTCACGGGCTATCGTCCGAACAATCCCGCCGGCCGGAAGGCGAGGGTGAGAAGAAGAAATCCGAATGCTACCGCCGGCGACCACGAAGGCCCGTAAAAAGTAGACGTCAGGCTTTCCATGACACCGAGCAGCATCGCTGCGATAAGACTTCCCGGTAGACTGCCGAGTCCGCCGAGCACGCAGATGGCGAACACGCGGCCGATATACTCGCGGCCGACCGAAGGTTCGACCGGCTGAATGATGACAAGCAACGCTCCGGCGATCGACGTGGTCGCGATCGAGATACCGAAGGCAATTCGCTTGATGCGGATCGGGTCGGCAGCCATCAGTTGAAGGGCGAGCTGGTCCTGCGATACCGCCATGATGGCGCGCCCGGTAAAAGTTCGCGTCACGAACAACTCCAGCAGGCCGAACAAGACGAGCGCTGTGATGCATGGCACCAGCATGCGTAAGGGAAAGTCGACATTGCCAAGGTGCAGGCTCGGGCCGATGTAGCTGGCCTCGACATAACGATAGTCCACGCCGAATACGAGGATCAGCATGACTTCGGTGACAAACAGCAGACCGAAAAAGAAGGCGAGGCCGCGCAGGGATTCCTGGCCGCGTTTTTCGAAAGAGACGTAGTAAACCTGGTAAATGATAGTGCCCAGGATGTAGAACACGGGCAGCATCACGATACTGACCACGATGGGATCAATACCGAAGGAAATGTTGATAAAGTAGGCGATGTACGAGCCGAGAATGATAAAACCCGGATGCGCGATGTTGACGATATCGAGCATGCCGAACGAAATTGAAACGCCGGCGGTGACGGCGGCGTAGAATCCGCCGAGCAGCAGCCCAGCAACAATGGCGTTCATCAGCAGATCGAAGGAAATATCCATCCGCACTTAAACCGGCATCGCCGCCGCGGCGCGTCGCACACCTGAAGACTCTAGTCCGGTGCGGTGCGGCGACTACGATCTGCGTGTCGAATTGACCGGTGTTACTCCCCGTTGCGGCGTCAGTTGTTTTTCTTATCTCACAGCGGCCACCCCACCGCCATGCGAAGTTTGCGCAGTTTGCAGGAAGCCAAATGGCTTGGCTAGCCCATTGATCGATCTGGTGAAGCTATGTCGGCGCGGCAAAATGAAACGCCCGCCGTGGGCCATGGTTGCGGGCGGGCGTTTAAATCTTTGATTGGTCAGGCGGCGGCGGATTGTGGCCGTACACCGGCCGGCAACGGCATTGGCTTGTTGGCACTGTCCTTGAATTCGACGGTCATGAAGACCATCTCGCGATCGCCGAGATTTTCCAGGTCATGCACCTTGAACTCGCCTTCGCCATAGCTCTCATGCCGCGTTTCGCCGGGTTGATAGGTGCATTCAAGCGTCGTGCCGTCGTGCACGTGCTGACGGCCGCGGCCACCGGAAACTGACGTCCAGAAATAGTCCAGCACGTGGCGATGAAATCCAACGCGTTCGCCGGGAGCGAGACGGATGATCCATACTCGCGTACGTTCATTCTCCGACAGCAGCGTGGAGCCAACGCAAGGGTTCGGATTTTTGCTTTCGCGCTCGAATTCGGCGGCGATATCGGCCGGCCACGGGTCTTTGTGTGTTTTCACGTCGGCCTTGTCGGCCATGGTCAAAGCCACGGGAATTCCTCCAAATCGTTGGCCGTCATATATAGGATAAACGGGTAAACGAAAAGATCGAGGCTGAATTGACTGGGGGACGCGCAGTTATCGTCGGGGGTTCGATGAGCGGCTTGCTCAGCGGCCTTTTACTGCGGCGGGCCGGGTGGGCTGTCGATGTTTACGAGCGCGTGGACAGCGAACTTTCCGGCCGCGGCGCCGGTATCGTTGCACAATATGAATTGATCGAGCGGTTGCGCGGACTGGGTCTCGCCACCGACGATCTCGGGGTGCACGTCACGACGCGCAAAATCCTCGATGCGCAGGGCAGATTCACACATGAATACGAATGTCCGCAGGTATTGACCGCCTGGGAGCGCGTCTATCGTCTGCTGCGCGATGCATTTTCGCCGGAGCACTATCATCGCGGCCGCGGCTTTACCGCGTTCACGCAAGACGCGACGAAAGTGTCAGCACATTTTTCCGATGGCGAAAAAGTCGATGCCGATCTGCTGGTGGGTGCCGACGGCATTCGCTCGACAGTCCGGCAGCAGGTTGCGCCCAATATCTCGCCACTATACGCCGGCTACAGCGCCTGGCGCGCGCTGATCGCGGAAGGTGACTTTCCGCCCGACGTGCATCGCGACCTGTTCGAGTACATGACTTTCGCCTTGCCTCCGGGCGAACAGTTTCTCGGTTATCCGGTCGCCGGTCCCGACAATGATCTGCGGTCGGGACACCGCCGCTACAACATCGTTTGGTATCGGCCGGCGGACGAAAAGACGAAACTCAAATGGCTGCTCACCGACGAGCGCGGCACCACCCATGCGATCTCGATTCCGCCGCCACTGATCCGCCGCGAGGTCATCGCGGAAATGCGCGCCGACGCCGAACGCCTGCTGGGGCCGCAATTCCGGCAGCTCGCGCGCTTGATAGACGAGCCGATCCTGCAACCGATTTACGACTTGGAGTCGCCGCAGATGGCGTTCGGCCGGGTGGCGATTGCAGGTGACGCAGCCTTCGTCGCACGCCCGCATGTCGCGGCCGGAGTCTCGAAAGCGGCGGATGACGCCGCGGCGCTGGCCGACACGTTGACCGCCGAGCCCGATGTGCCTTCGGCGCTGAAGCGGTTCGAGGCGGCGCGGTTGCCGGAGAATGCCCGTATCATCGAGCGCGCACGCCATCTCGGCGCCTATCTGCAGGCGACGCAGACGCAAGAAGAGAAAGCCCGCGCGGGGATGCACTCAACCGACGGCGCGGTGATTGCTGAGACAGCGGTGTTGGATTTCTTGTATGCGTGACTGGCAATTGTCGATGCGCTGCCCAGTCATGCCTGGCCGCCGCAAGTACTGGATTACAGAAATTCGCGTTCTTTGTTGAAAGGCGCGTCCATCGTGTAGCCGTGCGCGGCGCGGTAGCCGTCGTAACGGTACCCCTTATATTCCAGAATAATGGATACAACGAACGCGATGAGAACCATGATGACGATGAATATCGCCAGAGCCGGCATTGGATATTGCATCAAGCCACTGACAACCGCGCCGGCAGCAAAGAAATAGACGAAATAGCCCGCGGTCTTGTGATAGGCCTCGAACCTACGCCGGCGCGGCGTCATGTTGTAATGATCGCCAAACCAGGTCTTCGGATCATTCGGATCGGCGGAGTAGTAATTTTTTCCGCCGTGCTTGCCTCTGAGCCATCCGCCGATGATCTGCAAACATCCGAGCGCAACTGTCATCAGACCGAACATCGAATGCAAGGAGCCGCTAAAGCCGCCGCTGACGGTAACCGCGACAATTGCTCCCGCGAGCGCCAGACTGATCGCAAATATCAGCCCGTATTTGTGGACGCTGAACCACCACCAAACGGCATTTTTGATGCTGACCTTCGGGTGGATGCCGGTGAGCGTCGGCTTCGGTTTGCCGAAACGGATGGTGATGATGCAGATCGGAGCCAGCACGAACCAGACCGCGACCATCAGGATAGCGTGATAGTCCCAATGAATCGGGATGGTCATTCCCAGAAAATCAAAATGCACTTCCTTCGGAATGTGCGTTTGGATCCAGATCACTGCCACCTCCGCCGGTTATTCAAACTTCGCGCCTATTGAGCGCGGCAGAGTAGATATTAGCGTTAAAAGACCGCTGCTGACGATTTCGTGCTCACATCCGCAATAATTTCTTCGCATTGCCGCCGCAGATTGCGGCGCGGGCGGTGTTGTCGAGACTTTCGACCGACGCGACATGGCCGATCGGGTCGTACTCCAGCATGTCAAACGGGTAGTCAGTGCCGAGGACGATGCGATCCCCGCCATAGGTCTTCACCAGCGCTTCAAGCTGGTGCGGGGTGAAGACGACGGTATCGAAATAGACGTTGCGCCGCAGGTACGTCGTCGGCGCGAGCGGCAAGTCGCCGTGCGCATCCGATCGTGCCCCCCAGGCATGATCGATGCGGCCGGAGTAGGCGCCCAGAAAGCCGCCGCCGTGCACGGCCAGGACGCGCAGCTTCGGGTGCCGTTCGAACACGCCGTCGAAGATCAGGTAGTGGAGCGCCATCGTGGTATCGAGCGGGTTGCCAATCACATTGTTGAAGTAGAAGCGCCCGAAGCGTTGCGGCTGCGTAAAGCCAGTCGGGTGGATCAGCACCAGTGCGTCGAGCTCCTCGGCCTTTTTCCAGAACGGCGCAAAGGCTGGGTCGGACAGCTCCTTGCCGTTGACGTTGGTGAGGATCTCGACGCCTTTGAAACCGAGCTGCTTCATGCCGCGCTCAAGCTCCTTGGCCGCCTCGTTGCCGTCCTGCATAGGCACGCCGCCGAGCGCGACCAGCCGGTCCTTGTGCTTGCCCACATACTCCGCGATGCCATCGTTGAGCGCGCGCGCAGCCTGCACGCCGACGTCGAGAGGCAGGTAATAGTAGATTTGCGGCGGCGCCGGACAGATGAGCTGCATGTCGACGCCCATCTCATCCATAACAGCAAAGCGCTCGTCCGTCGTACTTATGCGCGTGCGGATGTCCGCGGCTTGTTTTGCCATCAGCGCCTGGGTTTCCGGCGTGGAGTCTGCAACGAGCGGATCAGTCGCTTGCTTGAGATGCGGTGTTACGATCTCCGCGACGCGCGGGACTGCGACATGGGAATGCATGTCGAGGGTGAGGCTTTTCGGCCTGACTTCCCGTCCTGGCTTGCCATGCTTGCGCGCAGCTGTGTTCGCATATTTGTTCCAGATGTCAGCCATTTCATGTGCCTTTGCTACTGTCATGCCCGGCCTTGGGCCGGGCATCCACGACTTCCTCTTTCTCATTCAAGACGCGGATGGCCGGGTCAAGCCCGGCCATGACGATGTGGAAAGTTTCTAGAACAC
>Ga0187778_10000223_pt1 | contig 40807 bp, 36 predicted proteins | sample 1015_Q2_SP5_20_M_FD_132418 | JGI IMG/M metagenome (GOLD analysis project Ga0187778, IMG submission 132418) | Tropical peat soil microbial communities from peatlands in Department of Meta, Colombia - 1015_Q2_SP5_20_MG | ecosystem: Environmental > Terrestrial > Soil > Wetlands > Peat | place...
GGCGCGCGATCGGGCTGGGAGGCGAAGTACTGGATGGAGTTGCGGATCTCGCCGACCAGCTCGCGCATGCAGCCGGCGACCGCCCGCTCCGCCGACTTGGACTGCGTTCCCAGCTGCCCGAGGTGCCGCTTGGCCGCCTCGGCGTCGACGAGTGGGATGTCGAGGCCGGATGAGATCGCCGCGGTGGCCGCATTGCCGCCCGTCCCGATGGTCCGGACGAAGAGCGGGCGGCCCTGCTGGTGCACGACGACGACGGACAGGCCGGCGCCGACGGACACGATCGCCTCGGGCTCCTGCCCCAGGTCGGCCTTGTCCACGAGGGCACGCACCAGGGCCGACGACACGAGGTCGACGCCCTCGACCTCGAGACCGGAGCGCGTGACGACGTCGATGACCCCGTCGACCAGGTCCCGGTGCGCGGCCGCCACCAGCACCCGTCGCGTCCGCGTGCCGTCCGACGCCTTGTTGTCGGCCAGGACCTGTGCCGAGAGCAGGGTCTTGTCCGGCGGGAAAGGGATGACCTCCTCGGACTGGAAGCGCACCGCGCTGTCGACCTCGTCGTCGGGCACCCACGGGAGGTCGAGCTCGCGGGTGATGGCCCGGAGGCCGGCGATGCCCACGACGACCGAGCGGGACGTGAAGCCCCCGTTCTCCCACAGCCGCGAGATGGCATCGGCGACAGCGGAGTGGTCCTGGACCTCGCCGTCCTCGATCGCGCCCGGCGGCAGTCCGACCTGGCCGAAGGCGATGAGCACCGGCGAGCCCCCGCCGATGGCGAGCTCGGCGGCCCGCACCGCGCTGGTGCCGATGTCGAGCCCCACTACCTGAGACATTGCCCTCTACCTCTCTCTGGCGATCGATTCACCCGGCTGTGCCGACCGCGAGCCCGGCCATATCGGCACCGACCGGCGGCGCGGACGGTGCGCTGCGGCGCCCGAGCCGCTCCGGGTACATCGGCACACTGGCGCCCAACACCGCGACAATTGCCCCAGTCACGGGAAGCCACCACGCCCACTGCGACAGGTGGTAGTCGCCGAACACGGTCACGAACACGGCGAACACCCCCGTGACCAGGAGCTGACCGAGCCGGAGCGACGCGACGACGAGGCCGAGCGCCACGGCGGGCCAGGCGTAATAGGGGTCCATCACCGACTCGGTGGCGCACCGGAGGGCCAGCGCCAGGGCGCAGCCCCAGACGATCATGTCGGGCCGGTCGCGCCAGCGGCGGGCGGCCCACAGGCCGATGCCGCAGGCGACCAGGACGGCCAGGATGCGCCCGGGGCCCCCCGCGACGGCGAGGTCCTGCCCGTGCCCGCCGAGGCGCGGGGCGAGGGCGGTCCAGGGCGTCCTGTGGTCCATGTTCGGGTAATTCGGCTGGCTGACCAAGGCATTGATCGTCGTGCGGAACTCGGCCGCCACGGGCAAGGCCAGCAGGACGACGGCCGGCGCGAGTGCCCGCACGACGAAGGGCAGGACCTGGCGCCGGCCGGTCAGCGCCAACACCACCGGGAGCATGAGCAGTACCAGTGGCTGGGTGGCCACGGCGGCGCCCGCCAGCCAGCCGGCCGCGCGCCAGCGCCCGTCGAGCGCGGCGAGCAGCGCGTAGGCGGCCAGGCCCAGGCCGAGCGCGTCCTCCGGGTGACCCCAGACGGCGGTCACGTTGAACAAGACCACGGCCTCGGCCAGACAGAGCAGGCCACGCCGGCCGCGGGCCACACCGAGGCGCTCGGCCAACGCGTCGAAGGCGAAGAGCGCCACGCAGCCGAGGAGCAGCTCGTAGGGGCCGAGGACCAGCCACGCCGTGGGATGAGGCAGGGCGAACGGGTAGCTCTCGCTCATCCCCAGCGCGCCTGTGAGCGCCGCCAGCGGAGCGAACAGCAGCAGCAACCCCGGGAAGGCCACGAGATGCGTCCCGGCCGCGTAGATGCCGCCGAAGTCACCCCAGACGACGAGGTGCGCCGACCGATAGGCACCCCAGATGTCACCCGGTGTCATCCAGCCCCGGTGGTGCTCGACGGCCGGGATCACGAACCACGTGACCAGGCCGGCCACGAGCACCAGCGCGGTGCACCCGATCGGCCAGGGACGGCGCGCCAGGCGGCTCGGCGGGCGGCGCGGCGGGCGGCGCGGCGGCGCGGGGGGTCCGACTCCGAGCGTCGCCAGGCCGGTCACCGTCTCAGCTCTGGGGGATGTGCTTGATGTAGGTGAACATCGGCAGGTACATGCTGACGACCATGACGCCGACGCCCGCGCCGAGCACGACCGTGAGCAACGGCTCGAGCATGGCGGTGAGGTTGTTCACCGTGTTCTCGACCTCGCCGTCGTAGAACTGGCCGACCTTCTTCAACATCGAGTCGAGCGCACCGGTCTGCTCCCCCACCTCGACCATCTGGGTGACCAGCGTGGGGATGACCTCCTCGTGCTCACGCAGCACGTCGGCCAGGGCACGGCCTTCGCGCACGCCGGACTTGGTCTCGAGCAGGGCGTTGGCGACGATGCGGTTCCCGGCGGTCTCCGACACGATGTCCAGGGACTCGAGGATCGGGACACCCGCCTGGACCAGGGACGAGAGGGTGTGGGTGAAGCGGGCGATGGCCACCTTGTGGACGAGGGGGCCGAAGATGGGCGGGCGCATCTTGAAGCGGTCCCACTTCTCCCGGCCCGTGTCCGTCGTGATCCACTTCCGGAAGGCCACGGCGGCGCCGACGAGCACCAGCACCACCACGAAGGCCCACGGACTGAGGATGATGCCGGAGATCGCCAGGATGACCTGGGTGGGCGCCGGCAGCGATGCGTGCAGCGACGTGAAGAGCTTCTTGAACGTCGGCACGATGAAGATGAGGAGCGCCAAGAAGATCAGCACCATGACGCACAGCACGACGATCGGGTACGTCATGGCCGACTTGATCGTGCGCTGGAGCTCGGCCTGCTTCTCCATGGTGTTGGCCAGGTCCAGGAGCACGTGGTCGAGCGTCCCGCCCGCCTCGCCGGCCTGGACCATGGTCACGAAGAGCTCGTTGAAGACCTTGGGGTGCTTGGCGCACGCCGCCGACAGGGAGGACCCGCGCTCGACGTCGAGGCGCACCTCGGCCAGGACCCTGGCCAGCTCCTTGTTCTCCACCTGGCCGGCCAGGATCGACAGCGACCGCACCACGGAGAGACCCGAGTCCACCATGGTGGCGAGCTGTCTGGTGGCGACCGCCACCTCCTTGAGCTTCACCTTGTTGGTGAGCCCGGGGATGGTGATCTCCTTGTGGACGTCCACCTTGGACTTGGGCGTGACCGAGATGGGCAGATATCCCATCTCGCGCAGCTTCCCCACGACCAGCGCGAGGGAGTCACCTTCGAGCTGGCCCTGGACCAGCCCGCCGGCGCGGTCGCGGACCTTGTATTCGAACGTCAACGCCATCGGTCGTTCAGCCCCTTACATGCTCAGGTGGTTGCGCAGGTCTTCCTCGTTGCGGCAGCGGTCGAAGGCGACGGCCTCGGTCACCTTGCTCTGCTTGACGAGCTGGGAGAGGCCCTGGTCCATGGTCTGCATCCCGTACTGGGCGCCCGTCTGCATGAGCGAGTAGATCTGGTGCGTCTTGTTACTACGCACCAGGTTGCGGATGGCCGAGGTGCACATCATCACCTCGCAGCACGCGTACCGACCTGACCCGTCGGCACTGGGGACGAGCTGCTGGGTGACCACGCCCTCCAGCGCACCGGCGAGCATCGTCCTGACCTGCTCCTGCTGCGACGTCGGGAACACGTCGACGATCCGGTCGATGGTCTGCGGCGCGTCCTGCGTGTGCAGGGTGCCGAACACGAGGTGACCGGTCTCCGCCGCGGTGAGGGCCATGGAGATCGTCTCCAGGTCGCGCATCTCACCGACGAGGATCACGTCGGGGTCCTCACGCAACACCCGGCGCAACGCCTCGGAGAAGGACATCGTGTCCTGGCCCACCTCGCGCTGGTTGACGATCGAGCGCTTGTGGTTGTGGAGGAACTCGATGGGGTCCTCGACCGTGATGATGTGCAGCGGCTTGGTCCGGTTGATGATGTCGACGAGCGACGCCAGTGTCGTCGACTTGCCCGATCCCGTCGGGCCCGTGACCAGCACCAGCCCGCGGCGCATCTCGGCGAACGAACGGACCGACTCGGGGATGCCGAGGGTCTCGAACGCCGGGATCTCGTGCGGGATGGACCGGAGCACGGCCGCGACGGTGTTGCGCTGCTGGAACACGTTGAGCCGGAACCGGCCGACGCCCACGATCGAGTGGGAGGTGTCGAGCTCCTTCTCGGCCTCGAAGCGCTCGCGCAGCGCCTGCGGCAGGACCCCGAAGATCATGGTCCGGATGGTCTCGTTGTCGAGCTTGTCCAGCCCGCCGATGGGCTGGACGGCACCGTTGACCCGCATGCACGGGGGCATGCCCGACGTGAGGTGGAGGTCCGAGGCGCCGTTGCGGATGGCGTGGCGCAGCAGGTCGTCGAGGTGCAGCGGCGTGTCGTCGTCGTCCCCGCCCGAACGCACGAAGGCCGTGCTCCGGTCACCGGCCGGCTGGGCGGCCGGGGATGCGGCTGCGGGAGGCAGGGGCCCCCTGTCCCGGCGCTCCTCGGGCGCGTCGGCCGGGAGGGACGCCGCCACCGCGGCCGCGGCGGCCGCCATGGGGTCTTGGCCGAGATCGCCGACCGGGCCCGTCGAGTGCTCGGGTGGCACCGGCGGCGAACCCGCCGCGTCCCCGGCCACCGGGGGCGCCGGCGGCACCGACGCCTCCTGGGGCGCCGGCGCCACGGACCCCGCGGCGGCGGGCGTCAGCGCGTCGAGCTCGCGCTCGATGGCGAAGGGGTCGGCCAGCAAGGGGACGACCGCGTAGCCGAGCATGACGGACAGCGTGCGCAGGTCCTCGGCGTCGGGTGGCTCGCCGAAGGCCACGAGCAGCTGGTCGCCGTCGAGGCGGAAGGCGAGCGCCCCGTACTCGCGGCCGATCATCTCGGGCACGAGGCCCACGGCATCGGCGCTGGGCCGGTCCACGTTGAGGTCGACGGCCGGCAGCTGCGTGAGCTGCGACAGCATGCCCACGGCGACCTCGGACGAGACCAGCCCGCGCGAGATGAGCAGGGCGACGAACGAGGAACCGAAGGCGTTGGCCTCGTCGAGGACCGGGTTGACGACGTCCTCGTGCAGGTACCCGTGCGTCACGAGCGCGAGCGCCAGCCGGCGCGCCCACTCGAGCTTGGTTGCGGAGGACGGGCTCATGCCACGACCCGCAGTACTTCCTCGAGGGTCGTCTCACCCTCGAGCGCCCGGCGCAGGCCACTGTGGCGCAACGTCACCATGCCCTGCTCGACGGCAAGTTGGTGGATGCTCTCCACGTTGCCTCCTTCCATGATCAACCGCTCGATCTCGTCGGTCACGATCAACAGCTCGACCAGGGCCTTTCGGCCCCGGTATCCCGTCTTGGAACACGCGCTACAACCCACCGCCCGGTACAGGACCGGCGCATTGCCCTGCAGCTTCGAGAAGACCTCCTCCGGCGACCAGCCGAGGCTCACGACCTCCGCCTCCGTCGCCTCGTAGGGCTCCTTGCAGTGCGGACAGAGCCGGCGCGCCAGGCGCTGGGCCAGGGCCGCACTGAGCGACGAGGTCACCAGGTAGGACTCGAGGCCCATCTCGACGAGGCGCATCGGCGTGGAGGCCGAGTCGTTGGTGTGAAGCGTCGCCAGGACCAGGTGGCCGGTCAGGGCGGCCTCGACGGAGATCATGGCCGTCTCCCGGTCCCGGATCTCGCCGACGAAGACGATGTCGGGGTCCGCGCGCAGGATGGAGCGCAGCGCAGATGCGAAGGTCAGCCCGGCCTTGACGTTGAGCTGGACCTGGTTGATGCCCCTGATCCGCAGCTCGACCGGGTCCTCGATGGTGATGATGTTCTTCTCAGGCGAATTCAGGGCAGCGAGCGTGGCGTACAGCGTCGTCGTCTTCCCCGAGCCGGTGGGCCCGGTGACGAGGATCGTGCCGTAGGGCTTGCCGTAGATCCCCCGGTAGGCGTCGAGCACGTCCGCGTCGAACCCGAGGTCCTCGAAGCTCAGGACCACGTTGGACTTGTCGAGCACCCGCATCACGACCTTCTCGCCGTAGATCGTCGGCAGGGTGGCCACGCGCAGGTCGATCTGCCGGTTCCCGACGCTGATCGAGATCCGGCCGTCCTGGGGGACCCGGTGCTCGGCGATGTTCATGTCGGCCATGACCTTGAGGCGGGTGGTCACCGCCGCGGCGATGGCCCTGGGCGCGGTCGACATGTCGTGGAGCACGCCGTCGATGCGGTAGCGGATGCGCAGGTTCTCCGCGGTGGGCTCGACGTGGATGTCGGACGCCCGCTCGTTGAGGGACTGCAGGATGAGGAGGTTCACGTACCGGACGATGGGGGCGTCGTCGACGACCTGGATGTTGGAGAGGTCCTCTTCGCCGATGTCGTCGAACTCCGACGCCGCCGAGGCCGCCACCTCGGTCGCGTCGCCGCCCTGGTTGTAGGCCTTGTCGATGTAGGCGTTGATCTGCGAACGCGTGGCGACGACGATCACGAACGTGCGCCCGATGATCGTGCGCAGGTCGTCCATGGCGAAGACGTCGGTCGGATTCGACGCGGCGATGACGGGCACGCCCTCGCGGTAGCCGATCATGAGCACGTTGTGATGCCGGGCCGTGGCCTCGGGCAGCTGGTAGGTGGCGGCGAAGTCGATGGACTGCACGTCCAGGTCGACGAACTCGAGGCCCATGTCCTCGGCCATCCCCCACATGAGGTCCGCCTCGGTGACCAGCCCTCGCGCCGTCAGGATCCGGGCGATCGCATGCCCGGTGCGGTCACGCTCTTCGATGACCGAGTGCATGTCGTCCAGCGAGACACGCCCGCCCTGGACGAGGACGCGCGCCAGCGGCGGCAGGCCGGCCAGCGACGCGTCGACCTCTTCGTCGCGCGTCTTGTGCCCCTCGGACTGCTCGTACTCGGCGACTGCCTCCTCGACGAGCTCCGCGGTGAGGGCCACCTCCTCCGCGCTCGGCGGTGGCGGCGGCGGCACCGTCGGGTCCGACTGCACGAGGCCCGCGGTCACGGTGGCGATGGTGGCGAGGTCCGCCTCCGACGCGGCCAGCTCGGCGGCCAGCTGCTCGACGTCACCGTCGATGGCGCCCGGCGCGACGACCATCTGCTGGTCGAGGAGGGTGCCGTCGGGCGCGGTGGCCTCCAGCACGCCGGAGGTGGCGAAGTCGGCCACCGTGTCCGGTGCAGCGGCGCTGGCCGAGACGGCCGCATCCGTCACGCCGACCGGCGCGGCCTCGGCCACCTCGGGCTCGGCCAGGGCCACGGCGGCCGCCTTGGTGCTGCCCGACCCCTTCGCGCCGGCGGCGGCCTTCGCCTGCTTGGAGGACTTTCCCGATCCCCCCGCCCCGTAGAAGCGGGCGAGGTACCCGTCGATCTGCTCCCCGACGGCCACCACGGGGATGAACTCGCGGCCGATGACGGCACGGAGGGTGTCCATGGCCACGACGTCGCCGGGGTTCGAGATGGCGACGATGGGCGCGCCAAACTTGCGACCGATCGGCACGACGCGATGACGGCGAGCCACCGCCCCGGGGAGCAGGGAGGCCGTGCTCTGATCGACGTCGTAGCGATCGAGGTCGACGAATTCGAGGTTGTACTCGTCGGCGAGGAGGCGCACAGCCTCCGCATCGCTCATGACCGTGTCCATCGGCACGTGCCGAGCACAATTTGAACGACGGCGACACTCCGATTGCACGACACCGGCACTCCGGATCGTCAACGCCGGCGCTCAGGCAATTGCGCCGTGCTACCGTGACCGCCCGCATGGAGAACCGCCCGACGGGCTCGCGTCAGCGCTGGTCGGCGGGGGTTTCCCGATGACGCTCCTCGCCGGGACGGCCGGCGCCCTGACGCCGGCGGTGGCGCGCGCGGCGACGGCGGTGGTGGCCGGGGTGGTCGGGCTCGTCATCGGGTCCTTCCTCAACGTCGTCGTCTACCGCGTCCCCCGCCACCTGTCGGTCGTCACGCCGGGCTCGTTCTGCCCGAGCTGCGGCACGCCGGTGCGCCCCCTCGACAACGTGCCGGTGGTCTCGTGGCTGGCACTCGGGGGACGGTGCCGAAGCTGCAAGGCGCCCATCTCGCCTCGCTATCCCCTGGTCGAGGGCCTCACCGGAGCCCTCTTCGCCCTCGTCGCGGCCCTGGTCGGCCCCCACCTCACCGTGCCCGCGCTGTGCACGCTGGCGGCCACCTACGTGGCGGTCGTGGCCATCGACCTGGATGCCGAGCCGGTTCCGTATGCCGTGCCGTCGGTGGGCGCCGGCCTGGCCCTCGCCCTGTTCCTCCTCCCCGCCGCGGTCCATGGCACGTGGGCCAGCTTCGCCGCGGCCACGGCGGCCGGTGCGGTGGTGGCCGTGGCGGTCGCCCTCGGCCGGCGGCTCGCCGGGAGCGACTCGACGGGCGCCGCGGAGACGGGGGCCCTGGGCACGCTGATCCCCCTGGGCGTGCTCCTCGGGTGGCTGGGGCCGGGCGCCCCCTGGGCATCGGCGGCCGGCGCGGCCGGCACCGCCGTGGGTGCGCTGGCACTGGGGGCGGCACGCGGCGAGCGCGGCCGCCCGGCGTGGGCCCGGGTCGTGCGCGCGTCGCCGTTGGCCAGCGCGCTGGGCGCGGCGATCGGCTTCGGTGTGGCCGCCGGCCTCGGCGCCCTCGGCGGCGCCTAGCCCTCGCCGGGCGCAGCGGTCAGGAGACGGCGGCCTCGACGTACCCGCGACCGGTCTGCACGATGCCCATGCGCTCGAGCATGACCTTCAGGTCGTGCGGGTTGCTGGCGGCGTTCATCGCCTCTCGCAGGTCGACCAGCCCGCTCTGGAGCAGGCGGGCCAGCGCCTGGTCGAAGGTCTGCATCCCGTAGTACTCGCCCTCCACCATGATCTGCTCGATCGCCGAGGTCTGGGTGGGATCGGTGATCGCCTGCTGGATGCGGCCGTTGACCACCATCACCTCGAGCGCGGGCACCCGGCCCATGCCGTCGGCGCGAGGCACCAGGCGCTGACAGATCGTGCCCCGCAGGGCCGCGGCGAGGCTGACGCGGATCTGCCCCTGCTGGTGCGGAGGGAAGAAGTCCACGATGCGGTTCACCGTCTCGGTGGCGTTGGTCGTGTGCAGGGTCGAGAAGACGAGGTGCCCGGTCTCCGCCGCGGTGAGCGCCGTGTAGACGGTCTCGGGATCCCGCATCTCGCCCACGAGGATCACGTCGGGGTCCTGTCGCAGCACGACCCGCATGGCGCTGGTGAAGCTCTCGGTGTCGAACCCCACCTCGCGCTGGTCGATGGCGGCCAGCTCGTCGCGGTGGAGGTACTCGACGGGGTCCTCGATGGTGATGATGTGGCACGGCCGCGTGCGGTTGATGTGGTCGATCATGGCCGCCAGGGTCGTGCTCTTGCCCGAGCCGGTGGGGCCCGTCACGAGCACGAGGCCGCGGTGCTCACCGGCCAGCGACCGCACCACGTCGGGGAGCCCGAGCTCCTCGATGCTGGAGGCGTGGGTGCGGACGCTGCGGATGGCGAGCGCCACCGAGCCGCGCTGGAAGAAGGCGTTCATGCGGAACCGGCCGAGGCCCTGGACGCTGTAGGCGAAGTCCGCCTCGTGTTTCTCCTCGAACGTCTGGCGCACGTTCGCGGGCATGATCTGCTCCGCGATGCGACGCGTGTCCTCGGCCGTGAGCGAGGGGTGGTCCTCGAGCGCCCGCAGCTGTCCGTTCACACGCACCCGGGGAGGTGCGCCCGCCTTGATGTGGAGGTCCGAGCCGTCGAGGTCCGCGAGGACGTGCAACAGCCGGTCCAGGTCGACCTGGTCCATTGGGCGTAGTGTACGAAATGCGATACCCAACAATCAACTCTTATTGTGACAACAGAAACACTCTTTGTGGTGAACGCCGTCGTCCCCGCTCCGGCGGAGCCCCATGACCGATCCCACGACCCCGCCTGACGCGCCTGCCCGCGCAGCCGCGGACGACCCCTTGTCGCTGACCCTGACCGGTGTCCACGTGCTGGCCGGGGAGGGCACCCCCGTCCCCGACGGCCAGGGCCCGAGTCCGGTCGGCGCCGGTGCCGGGACCGTCGAGGCCGAGGGTCAGGTCGTCGTCCCCGGCATCTCCCTGGTCCTCAACCAGATCGGGATCACGGTGCTCAAGCCGGACGGCGGTGTGGGCGCCGTCCTCCCCTGGAGCTCCCTCTCCTCGGTCTCGACGGTGGCCCGGTGGTCCACCCCGACCGGTGCACCGGCCCTGCTGGTGGAAGCCGTCACCGACAAGCGGACGCACCGGTTCCTGGTCCCGGCCGAGGATCCCGACGAGCTGCAGGCGATGATCGCCGAGGTGGTCGCGGCCCGGAGCAGCCGCCGTCCGAAACGCGGACGGCGCACCGCGGCCCTGGTGGCCCTGGCGGTGGTCGTCGCGGCCGGCATCACCCTGGCGCTCCTGTTGACGGTCGGCGGCCTCAAGCTCTGACCGAGTCTGACGGTGTGCCAGATCCCGCGCCCGTTTTCCCAGGTCGGCTGGTACGGCGGGTGGCCAAGCCATCACCAACAAATTCTTCGTAATGGAACCGCAACAATTCCGTGCCGCATTTGCAGCGTTTCGTGGGCATGATCGTTCCCATGGATCCCCTCGTCCTCGAGTCGTGCCACAGCACGTGGCTCTTCGATACGGAGCGCATGCGCTTCCGTCGGGTGCTGAAGGGCCTCGATCTGGACAGTCACCCGGCCTCCACCGGCTGGCGGCCCTACTTCGGGCTCGACATCGATCCCGTGTCGGAGTCCTTCGTGGTGCTGCTCAACGCCGAGGGCACCCGGCTGCTGCGCTCGTGGCGTCACGTGGAGCACTGCACCCAGTGCGGCGGCGAGGCCACCGGCGAGCTGTCCCTCGAGGATCTGCGCAGCGCGGCGCGCGCCTGATCCCTCGTCCGGCGCGGTCGGCCTCGGACGCGCCTACCCCACCAGGTCCGTTTCGAATGCTTGCAGCGGCGCGCCTCGTCGCCGACTGAAGTGGGCGTCCGCGCGTGGGCGATGTTCGCCCACATTTGCGCAGGAGTTGGCCGACGAGTGGATCAAGAGACGGCGCGAACGAGCCGACACCTCACCCGTACGCGTACGGGGCTGACGAAGAGCGTGGAACTCGACGGCTACGATCGAAGTCGGCTCCCGCTGGTCGAACTCCGCCTGGCGGCCGGCAGGTCACAGGCGTGGGATTGCAGCACGGATCGAAGGGGTTGGGCCGAGCATGACGATCGAGGGCCGTCCTCCGGGTGACGATCAGTCCGATACCGATCTCGTTCGGTCGATGGCCGTGTCGTCGGCCGAGCTCTGGCACGAGATCCTCGAGCGGCTGACCCAGGTCCAGGAGAGCCAGGCGGCGCTCGCGCGCGCCATCTCCGAGCTGGGAACGATCATGCACAACGTCCTCAGCGGCGACCTGCCGGCCGCGCTGGCCGCCAACGCGCAGAACGCCCGGGCACCCCGCCATGCGCTGGGTGTCGCGGAGACCAAGGCGTCTCGGGACGTCGTCGATGCGCTGCTGGGACTCGACGAGCCGGCGACCGAGGTCGTCTCGGCCGACCTCGACGAGCCTGCGACGGCGACCGCGGAGGCCGAGCCGGGCCCCGTCGTGACGACGTCCCATCGGGTCACCCCACCGGTCGAGGCGCCCGCCGCCCCGGTGGCGACCGTGCCCGCGACGGGGACGGAGGTCCCGCCGGTACCCGACCGCCCGAGTCCCCCACCCGCGGTGTCGCCCGTCACGCCGCTCACACCGCCGGTCGCCACGCCGTTGGCCGCGGCCGCGTCGGCCGCCGTCGCCGCCGTGGCCGAGGCGACGGAAGCCGAGCGCCCGTCGTCGAACTTCGTCGTGGCCGACTTGTCACCGGAGGCACTCGACGCCTTCCTGATGGCGGAGTTCGGTGACGCCGCGGCGAAGGGCGCCCCCGTCCTGGTGGCCGACGCGTCGTCGAAGGACGACGTCCTGCTGGACGCGTTGCTCGGGGGTAGCGATTCGCCCAAGGCCACGACCGAGTCGTCGAAGACGCCCACCGCGGCCTCACCGCTGCCGTTCGCGCCACCGATGCCCGCGCCAGCCGCGTCGTCGGCCCCTACGCCGGCCACTGTTCCGGGTCCCGCGCACGTGCCCGCCCCTGCGCCGGCCCCGCGACCCGCACCCACGATCTCGTTCGCACCGCCTCCCCCGTCCGGCTCGGCGCCGGTCGCTCCGCCCGCGGCGCCCAAGACGCCCACGCCGGTTCCGTCCGTCGGGGACAAGTTCGCCGCCCCCGCACCCGCCGACGCCGTGCCGGCGGCACCCATGCCGGTACCGCCCCCGCCGGCCGTGCCGAAGTCGCCCGTGCCGGTGCCCCCGCCTGCGCCCATGGACAAGGTGCCCGCGCCGGTGACCACTCCGGTGCCCCCGCCTGCGCCCATGGGAGCGATGCCCGCCCCGGTGACCACACCGGTGCCCCCGGCCATGCCGAAGGCACCCGCGCCCGCGCCGGTGCCGCCGCCGCCCCCCATGGACAAGGTGCCCGCGCCGGTGCCGCCGCCGCCTCCGGCCATGCCGAAGGCACCCGCGCCCGCGCCGGTGCCGCCGCCGCCCCCCATGGACAAGGTGCCCGCGCCGGTGGCACCGCCGATGGGTGCACCCGTACCCCCGCCGACCGACACCCCGGTGCCCGCGCCGCCGCCGGCAGGCGTGGCTCCGATGGCACCACCGCCGCCGATGCCCACACCGGCATCGCCGTCCTCGGCTGCATCGATGGCCACCGAGATCCTCGCCCTGACGCCCCAGGCCTCCGCGCCCGACACCCCGAGCGAGCCCGAGGCACTGGTCGTGAGCGAGGACCTGAACGTCGGCGGCAAGTCGCGCAAGAAGCGCTTCCGCCTCCGCTGAGCACGCCGCACCGCCTGGCCGTGGCGGCCCGAGGGCCGCTCGGTCGTCAGGGCAGGGGCCGCCGCCAGACGCCCGAGCTCCCCCCGGTCTTCTCCCACAAGGCGAGCTCGCCCACGCTCATCGTCCGGTCGGACGACTTGCACATGTCGTAGACGGTCAGCGCCGCCACGGCACATGCCGTGAGCGCCTCCATCTCGACACCGGTCCGGTCCACCGTCTCGACTTGGGCTTCCACCTCGACGTAGTCGTCGCCGATGTTGAAGTTCACGTGCACCGTCCCCACCAGGAGCGGGTGGCACATCGGGATGAGCTCGGGTGTGCGCTTGGCAGCCTGGATGCCGGCGATCCGCGCCGTGCCGAGCACGTCGCCCTTGGTGATGGCATTGCTCGCTACCAGGGCCGTGGTCTCCGGGGCCATGATGACCCGGCACCGGGCGAGGGCCCGACGGTGCGTCGGCTCCTTGGGGGTGACGTCCACCATGCGGGCACCACCGAGCGGATCGAGGCGGGTCAGGCTGCGGTCGGACACCCCGCCAGTCTACGCATCCGCTCCCGATTCGGCCTCGGACCAGGGCTGCGGCCGCGAACGGCGGCGATCCCCGGTAGGATTGGCAGTCGGAGCTCGAGAGTGCCAACGACTCCGGGCGAGCCCGAAGTGCGGAAAGGCCCGAGCGGAAAGGCCCGAGCGGAAAGGACGGAGGCGGGACCACGATGCCGACGTACGAATACGCCTGCACGTCATGCGGCGATCACCTCGAGGTCGTCCAGTCCTTCCGCGACGACGCGCTGACGACCTGTCCCAGCTGCAGCGGCGCGCTGCGCAAGGTCTTCGGGTCGATCGGTGTGGTGTTCAAGGGCAGCGGCTTCTACAAGACCGACAGCCGGCCGGCCGCCAAGAGCGGGGCTTCCTCCGAGTCGAAGAGCACCGACTCGTCGTCGGCGCCCAAGGCCGACACCAAGGGATCGTCGTCGTCCGACAAGTCGTCCGACAAGTCGTCCGACAAGTCGTCGGGATCGTCGGGGTCGTCGGGATCGTCGGGCGCCGGCAGCGGTTCGTCGAGCGCGGCGGCCTCCTAGGAACCCAGCGTCGCGGGCACGCCCGCCGGTCCTGGCGGTACGCCGGCACGCGCCGGGTGGAGCTACGACCCGCTCAGCGTCATCCCCTCGATGGCCAGCGTCTGGCCGGCGGCCACACCCGGCAACCACTCGAGGTCGGCCCCCACGTGGAGCACCGACAGGAGCATCCGCTGCATCGTCGACGCGATGGTCACCTCGCGTACGGGCTCGGCGAACAGGCCGTCACGCACCATGACGCCCTCGGCGCCCACCGAGAAGTCCCCGCTGATCGGGTTGACCCCCGAGTGCACGCCCGTGACCGACTGGACGTAGAGCGCGTCACCCACGTCGGCGAGGATCGCGGGCGCGTCGAGCGGCCCCGGCGACAGCACCAGGGCCCGGCAGCCCGCCACCGGCGTGGAGGCATAGCCGCCGCGCACGGCCGAGGCGGTGGACGTCGTCCCGGCGCGGCTGGCCGAGGTGGTGTCGAAGACGAATCCGCGAAGGACACCCTCCTCCACCAGGACGTTGCGCCGGCAGGCGAGCCCTTCGGCGTCGTGGGACGCGGCGCTCAAGGCCCGGGCGTCGGTGGGGTCGTCGACGATGGTCACCGACGGCACCGCGATCTTCTCGCCCAACCGGCCCGCGAACAGCGAACGGCCCTTGGTCACCGCCTCGCCGGACAGGGCAGACGCGACGATGGCGAGGAGCGTCGAGGTGACCCGGGGATCGAACACCACGGTCCAGCGACCCGAGCGCGCCTTGGTCGCGCCCAGCAGGCGCGTCGCCCGTTGCACCGCGTCCACCACGACCCGGTCGGGGTCGAGGTCGCCCGGGCCGCGCACGGCGCTGAAGCCGACCCCGGTATGGCTGTCGGCACCCTCGCCGGCGATGGCCGCCGCCGACATCGAGCACAGGGTGCGGCGCGTGGACGCCGCGATCCCGGTAGAGGAGGCGATGGCGGCCTCGCTGGCCATGTCGCCGTAGTCGGCCGAGGACACCTGCCGGATCCTCGGGTCTGCGGCCCGCACACGGCGCTCGAGGTCGAGTGCCATGCGGACCTTCTCCTCCACGGGCGTGGCCGCGAGCTCCTCGTCCCACACGTCGAGGTCGCAGGGCACGTGCCCGTCGGGGACGGCCAGGCGCACGTGTTCGTCGGGGGTGGCGAACCTGGCGTTGTCGCGCGCTTCGGCCAGGGTCTCGGCGATCACCGCCTGGTCGAGCGACCCCGCGTAGGCGAAGCCCTGCCGGCCCCCGTCCACGACGCGGATGCCCACGCCGGCGGAGGCCGCGGAGGACAGGGACTCGACCTCGCCGTCATAGGCGCGCACGTCGGTCTCCACGCCCCGCGACACGTACACCTCGAGCTCCTCGCTCCCCCGCGCCTGTGCCGCGACCCGGGTCGCCAGCTGGAGGAGGTCGTCGGGCCCGCCGGGGCGACGTGCCCCGTTGCCGGACGCGTCAGGCACCGGTGGTCCCCCCGACGGTGACCCCGGTGATGCGCAACGTGGGCTGCCCGCAGCCGACGGGGACACTCTGGCCGTCCTTGCCGCACGTGCCGGGCGTCATGGCGAAGTCGTCGGCCACGGCGTCGATGCGGCGCAGCACCTCGGGCCCGTTGCCGATGAGATTGGCGTCGCGCAGTGGCTCGGTGATCCGGCCGTCCTCGATCAGATAGGCCTCGTTGGTCCCGAAGACGAAGTCGCCGGTGGTGGTGTTCACCTGGCCCCCGCCCAGCTTGGCCACGTACACCCCCGAGGGGGTCTGGGCCAGGATCTCGTCCGGGTCGTCGGTGCCGTTGATCAGGAACGTGTTGGTCATGCGCACCATCGGCAGGTGTCGGTAGCTCTGGCGCCGGCCGTTGCCCGACGAGACCCGCCCCTCCTTGCGGGCGCGCACGTAGTCCCACATGTAGTCGGTGAGCACGCCGTCCTCGACGAGCACGTTGCGCTGAGCCGGCCGGCCCTCGTCGTCGACCGCGAAGCTGCCCCACTGGGGTCCCACCGTCCCGTCGTCGACCAGCGTGACCAGCGGGCTCGCCACCAGGTTGCCGACCTGGCCCACGTACACGGACGAGTCCTTCACGATGTGGTCGGCCTCGAGCCCGTGCCCGCAGGCCTCGTGGAAGAGGATGCCGCCGCTGCCCGAGGCGAGCACCACGGGGACCTCGCCCGAGGGGGCCGGGCGCGCCGTGAGCTTCGACAGCGCGCGACGGGCCGCGACGGCTGCGAGCTCGCCGACGTCCACGGTATCGAAGAGCTCGAACCCGAGGGTGAGCGCCGTCGACTCGAACCCCGTCTGCATCCCTGCGTCGCCCACGGCCACACAGGTCACGGCGAAGCGGGTCCGGACCTGGTCGTCGGCGGCGAGCACGCCCTCGCTGTTCGCCACCAGCACCCGGCGCCGGGCGTCGCCGTAGGAGGCGGAGACCTGCGACACGGCGCCCCCCGCGGCGCGCGCCGCGTCGTCGGCCCGTCGGAGCAGCTCGATCTTGCGATCCTTGGACACCGTCTCGGGGGCGAGCGCGACCTCGTTGGGGCGCGGCGCGGACACCGGCTCGAGGGGAACCACGCGGGAGGCGCCGCCGGCACGCGCCACGGCGGCGGCGGCATCCGCTGCGGCCAGCAGGCCCGCCTCCGACAGGTCGGCGGTGTGGGCGTAGCCGGTGGTCTCGCCCACCACCACGCGCACGCCCGCCCCCCGGTCGCGTCCGGTGGAGAGCTCCTCGACCCGGCCGTCGTCGAGCACCGCGGCGGTCCCCCGACGGTCCTCGGCGAACACCTCGGCGAACTCGCCTCCACGTGCCAGGGCGGCCCCCAGGACGCGCTGGACGACGTCGGTCTCGATCAACGCCGCGTCGGCCACCGGACACTCCTCTCCCGACGGTACGGCTCCGCGCGACGAACCGTCGGGTCGGCCACCGGCGCCAGATTCAGTATCGTACCGCCGTGCCCCTCGACCCCGGCCGCAGCGCGCGGGCCACGTTGGTCGTCGGCGACGGGGACACCGCCGTCGCCTGGCGGTCCGGCGACGTCCACGTGCTGGCCACGCCCCGGCTGGTGGCCCTGTGCGAGGAGGCGTGCTGCAGCGCGCTCGCCGGGGCGCTGCCCGCCGGCCACACCAGCGTCGGCGTGCGCGTCCAGTTCGACCACCTGGCCCCCGTGCGCGTGGGGTCGAGCGTCGACGCCGAGGCCACGCTCGAAAAGGTCGAGGGGCGACGCCTCACCTTCACCGTCTCGGCTACCGACGCCGCCGGGCTGGTCGGTGCCGGCCGGATGACCCGGGTCGTCGTCGAGGCGGACGCCTTCCTCGCCAAGGCGCGCTGAGCGCCGGGCCGGCGGTGGCCGAGGAGGAGACGCTCAGGCCGGTCGCCTGGACGTTCGGTGCCTTCGGCGGCTTCTGGGGCACGTGGGCGGTGGCCGCCGCCGACGTCCAGCATCGGTTGCACCTCTCCGACGGCGGCCTCGGGCTCATGCTCACCGGGTCGGTGGTGGCCGGCGGGGTGCTGGCCGCGGCGGTGGGGCAGGTGACCCATCGCGTGGGGACGGCGCGGGCCATGGCGACGGCGCTCGGCGCCTGGGGGCTGTGCGTGCTGGGGGCGGCGGTGGCACCGGGGGCCGCCGCCTTCTTCGCCGCCCTGGTGGCGGCGCTGGTGGTGGCCGGCACCGTGGACAGTGCCATGAACACGGCCGTGGCCATCGGCGCGCGGGGAGATCCCGCCACCATGGTCCGCTTCCACGCCCTGTTCAACGCGGGGGCGCTTGCCGGTGCCGCCCTCACCGGGATCCTGCTCGTGACCGGTTCCAGCTGGCAGCCCGCCTTCGCGGTCGAGGCGCTGGTGTGCCTCACGGTGGCGGTCGTGGCGCGACGCGCGCCGCTGCCGGGCGCACGACGGGGGCCGGGTGCGCCGGCGCACGGACAGCCGGCCCCGGGCGATGCCGCGCCCGGGCCACTGGGCTGGGGGGCGGTGCGCGCCCTGCACCTGCGGGCTCTGGCCGGCGTGTTCCTGGCCACGGCCCTGGTCGAAGGCGGGATCGACACCTGGGGGGTGCTCTACCTGCGGACCCGGCTCGGCGCGGGCGTGCTGCTCGGCGCCGGTGCCTACGCCACGGGACAGGCCATCGCCGTGGGGGTGCGCTGGTCCAGTGCCCGGCGGGTGGGACGAGCCGGCGCGCGCGCCGGCCTCGTCGTGGGGGCCGGCGTCGCCGCCGCGGGCCTGGCGCTGGAGGCGACCGCACCGTCCCCGGCGCCGGCCGGGCTGGGGCTGCTCGTGGCCATCGGGGGCATCGCGTTGTGCTGGCCGCTCGTCATGGCCGTGGTCTCGGCAGCCGGGGCCGTCCTCCACCCACGCGCGGCCGTCGGCGCGCCGGGCGGGGCGATCCCGGTCGTCGTGGGCACGTTCACCGCCATCGGCTATCTCGGCTGGGTGGCCGGCCCGGGCATCGTGGGCTGGGTGGCCGACGCCGCCGGCCTGCGCGCCGGATTCGCCCTGCTCTCGGTGGTCGCAGGGGCCGCCGCGGCGGTCCTGGTCGCCTCCACCGCCGCCGCGCCGGCGCGGTAGCGTGAGCGTGGTCCCGGTCGCCTCGCCCGGTTCCCGACTCCCACGACCCATGACCCTCGACGACATCCAGCGACCGTCCGACCTGCGATCACTGTCGTACCGGGAGCTCGAGGCGCTGGCGGCCGAGATCCGCACCCGCATCGTCGAGACCGTCACCGCCAACAGCGGCCATCTCGGCTCGAACCTGGGTGCCGTCGAGCTCACCCTCGCCCTGCACCGGGTCTTCAACTCCCCGACGGACCCCATCCTCTGGGACACCGGCCACCAGGCCTACGTGCACAAGCTGGTCACGGGCAGGGTGTCGCAGTTCGCCACCCTGCGCCAGCCCGGCGGCATGTCCGGCTACCCCTCGCGCGCCGAGTCGCCCCACGACTGGATCGAGAACAGCCACGCCTCCACCGCACTCAGCTACGCGCACGGCCTGGCCACCGCGTTCACCCTCACTGGCCAGCGCCACCGGCGTGTCGTGGCCGTGCTCGGTGATGGGTCGCTCACCGGCGGCATGGCCTACGAGGCGCTCAACAACCTCGGACACGCGGGGTCACGCGTCGTCATCGTGCTCAACGACAACGGGCGCTCGTACGCGCCGACCATCACCAAGCTGTCGTCGGGCCTGACGTACCTCCGGCTCAACCCCTCCTACGTGCACGCCCGCGAGCGCGCCCGCCTGGCATTGCGCGACATCCCCGGTGTGGGCCGCTTCGCCTACTCCAGCGTCCACGGCCTCACCAGCGCCCTGCGCGAGATCGTGACGCCGCACCGGTTCTTCGAGGCCCTGGGCGTGCGCTACGCGGGCCCGATCGACGGCCACGACATCGCCGGTCTGGAGCAGGCGCTCGCCAACGCGACCGAATGGGACGGGCCCATCGTCGTCCACGTCCTCACCCAGAAGGGCCGCGGCTACGCCCCGGCCGAGCAAGACGACATCCAGCGCCTGCACGACTTCAAGGTGCAGCCCACGACGGAGGCGCCCGAACGGGGCACGGCGCCGGCCACGTACACCGAGGCCTTCACCCGGGCGTTGCTGGCGGAAGCCGAGCGCGACCGGCGGATCGTGGCCATCACGGCGGCCATGCCGGGCCCGACCGGGCTGTTGCCCTTCGAGTCGGCGTATCCCGACCGGTTCCTCGACGTGGGCATCGCCGAGCAGCACGCGGTGACGGCGGCGGCGGGGATGGCCATGGGCGGGCTGCGGCCCGTGGTCGCCGTCTACTCCACCTTCTTCACCAGGGCGTTCGACCAGGCGAACCTCGATGTCGGGCTGCACCGGCTCCCCGTGGTCTTCGTGCTCGACCGGGCGGGCATCACCGGCGACGACGGCCCGAGCCACCACGGGGTGCTCGACCTGCCGCTCACCTTGTCCATCCCCGGCATGACGGTCTTCGCCCCCTCCTCCGCGCAGGACGTGCCCGTCATGCTGGCCGAGGCGCTGTCGCTCGAGGGCCCGTCGGTGATCCGGTTCCCGAAGACCCCTGCGCGCCAGGCCGCCCCCGGGTCGGTCGGCGCCGGTCGCAGCGCCCGCCTGGTGCGTCGCGGCGACGGCTCGGTGTGCCTGCTTGCCGTGGGCAAGCTGGTTGAGGCGGCCGAGGAGGCCGCCGCCAAGCTGGCCGCCGAGGGCGTCGAGGCCACCGTCTGGGACGTGCGCATCGTGTCGCCGCCGGACGCCGCCATGCTCCAGGACGCGGCCGCCCACGAGCTGGTGGTGACCGTCGAGGACGGAATCCGGGTGGGTGGCGCGGGCAGCTTCCTGGTCGACGCCATGGTGGGGCTGCGGGGGCTCGAGCGCCCGGTCCCCCCCGTTCGGGTGCTCGGCGTGCCCCGCGCCTACATCCCCCAGGGCAAGCCCGACACGATCCTCTCCGAGCTGGGCCTCGACGGCCCGGGCATCGCGCAGTCGATCACCGAGGCCCTCGCCGTGGAGCGGGACCGCCTGCGCCTCCCGTAGGAAGCGGGGCGAGACCCGTGGGGCGCCACAGGGCTCGCCCATGAACCGAAACTTGTTCTAGTTTGGGCCCGATGGAGTTCAACCTCGCCGACCTCTTCGAGGCCGCGGCCGACGCCTTTCCCGAACGGGAGTACCTGGTGGCCGAGGGCCGCCGGCTCACCTACGGGCAGATGGACGAGCGCGCCAACCGCCTCGCCCACCATCTGGCCGCCCAGGGCGTCGGGCCCGGCGACCACGTGGGCATCTACGCCCTCAACAGCGTCGAGTGGGTCGAGACGGCCTGGGCCGTCTTCAAGCTGCGGGCCGTCTGGGTCAACATCAACTACCGCTACGTCGAGGACGAGCTGAGATACCTCTTCGCCAACGCCGACCTCAAGGCCCTGGTCCACCAGCGCCAGTTCTCCCCCCACGTGGCCACGCTGCTCCCGGAGCTGCCCGGGCTCCGCCACGTCGTGGTCATCGACGACGACAGTCAGGAGCCCGATCCGCGACACGACGCCGTGGCCTTCGAGGATGCAATGGCGTCCGGCTCCCCCGCCCGCGACTTCCCGGCCCGCTCCGGCACCGACCTCTACATCCTCTACACGGGCGGCACCACGGGGCTCCCCAAGGGGGTCGTCTGGCACCACCAGGACGTCTTCTACGCGCTCGGTGGCGGCATCGACGCGCTGACGCGCCAGCGGGTCGAGCGACCGGAGCAGATGGTGGAGAAGGGTCTGGCCATGGGGGGCGCCATCACCTTCCTCCCCATCGCCCCCCTCATGCACGGGGCCACCCAGTGGGCTGTGATGGGCCAGAGCTTCGTCGGCAACCGGATCGTCCTCGTGCCCAAGTTCGAGCCCCACGAGGTGTGGAGCCTGATCGAGCGCGAGCGGGTGAACATGATGATGATCACGGGCGACGCCATGGGCAAGCCCCTGATCGAGGCGCTCGACGAGCCCGGCGTGCACTACGACCTGTCGTCGCTCTTCGGTCTGACCTCCACGGCCGCCCTGTTCTCGCCGGCCGTCAAGGACGAGTTCTTCCGTCACTTCCCCGACCTGATCATGACGGACGCCATCGGGTCGTCGGAGTCCGGGAACAACGGGCTGTCGATGGTCCAGCGGGGGTCGACGGCCATGAAGAGCGGCCCCACCGTCGTCTCCCTCGGCGACACCGTCGTCTTCGACGAGGACCTCGAGCCGGTGAAGCCCGGATCGGGCGTGATCGGCAAGATCGCGCGGTCCGGGGACATCCCGGTGGGCTACTACAACGACCCGATGAAGACCGCCGAGGTCTTCATCGAGGTGGAGGGCACCCGCTACGTGATGCCCGGCGACTTCGCCACCGTGGAGGCCGACGGGTCGATCACCCTGCTCGGCCGCGGGTCGATCTGCATCAACTCGGGCGGCGAGAAGATCTTCCCCGAGGAGGTCGAGGCCGTGGTGCGCTCCCACCCGGCGGTCATGGACGCCATCGTGGTGGGCGCGCCCGACGAGCGGTGGGGTCAGCGGGTGGCCGCCATCGTCGAGCCTCGCAGCGGCGTCGACGCCCCGGACCTCGAGGCGGTCCAGGAGCACTGCCGCTCCCACATCGCCGGCTACAAGGTCCCGCGCCAGCTCCACGTGGTGGACCGCATCGAGCGGGCACCGAGCGGGAAGCCCGACTACCGGTGGGCCAACGCCGTGGTCACGGACGCACCCGCCGGCGGCTGAGCGCCTCCACCCGTCGCCGGGGCCCTCGACCGGCCCCGGGTACGCTCCCACCCGTGGCCATCGACCTCGACGAGCTCGTCGCCGTGGGCCGCGCCGCCGTCGTCACCATGGAGCTCCAGCGAGGGGTGGTCGGGGACCTCTCGAGCTTCCCCGCGCTGGCCGACGCCGTGCGCCAGGGCCAGGTCGTCGAGCACGCGGCGCGCCTGGTCGGCGCGGCACGCCGGGCAGCGGTGCCCGTGGTGCACTGCACGGCCGGCTTCCGGGCCGACCGGCTCGGCTCCAAGGCGTCCGCGCCGCTCATCACGGCGATGCTCCGGCGCCCCGAGCACCTGCTGGAGGGCACCCCGGCGGTCGAGCTGGTCCCCGAGCTCGGCCCCGAGGACGGCGACCTGGTCTCGCACCGCCGCCACGGGGTCTCCCCCTTCGTCGGGACCTCCTTGGACGCCACCCTGCGGTCCCTGGGAGTCGAGACGGTCGTCGCCGCCGGCGTGTCGCTCAACCTCGGCATCATCGGCTTGGCGGTGGAAGCGGTGAACTTCGGGTACCACGTGGTCGTCGCCACCGATGCGGTGGCCGGGATCCCGCCCGACTACGCGCAGGCCGTACTCGAGCACACGTTGGCGCTGGTGGCGACCCTGGCGGACGTCGACCGCATCACCGCCGCCTGGGTGGTGTGACCGAGACGAAAGGGGCGAGCCGATGCTGTTCCTGCACGAGGTCCACCAGGTGCGGGGCCGCGCCGAGGAGGAATTCGAGGCCGCCTACCGCGACACCTGGATGCCGGTGCTGGCCGAGGGCGACGACGCGCGCCTGCTGTGGTTCCTCCGCCATGCGCACGGCACGGGGCCGGCGTACCACTTCGTCACCATCACGGCCCTGCGCGACGGCGCCGCCTGGGAGCGGCTGTCCACGCGGACCCACGAGGGCGACCTGGCCGACTGGGCCCGGCGCCTCGACGAGCTTCGTCACGACACCCGGGCCAAGCTCCTGTTCCCGGTGCCCTGGTCACCGATGCGGGAGGTCGACTTCGGCACCGTGCCGAGCGCACCGGCGGATCACGAGCTCTCCGTCTACATGGAGGACACGGGGTGGCCGCACGCGGCGGTCGAGGACTACACGGCCTTCTGGGAGAAGTCGTACTTCGAGCCCATGCGGGCGCACGCCGGGGGCCTGCTCGACATCCAGGCCGTCTTTCGCGTGGCGCTGGGGACGGGTCGGCGCAAGGAGGCGATCCTCATGCAGAAGGTGACCGACCACCAGGGACTCCTGCGGCTGCTCACCACCGACGTGCCCGAGGCGTTCCGCGCGCCGGGCACCTTCATGCACGAGGCCCTTGCCTACCGCGACCGCTGGGAGAGCAAGCTGCTGCGCACCAGCACCTGGTCGCCCCTGTACTGACACCGCCCCGCCGACGGTCGAGGCGCCGCCCAGGGGGGTCGCGGGCGGCCCGCCGCTCAGTGACCGATCTGGGCCTGGCGCTGGCGGGTCGTCGAGTGGACGGGGTCCTTGTCGAACTGGGGCAGCACGTGCTTGCCGAAGGTGGCCACGGCCTCCTCGCAGATCTCGATGGGCATGGCGGAGGAGAGCATGCCGAAGGCGAGCTGGTCGGCCCCCGTGTCGGCGAAGCGTTGGACGGCCCGGGTGACCTCCTCGGGGTCGCCGACCGCGATGAGACCCTTGTCGATGGCTCCGTCGATCATCTGGGGCGTCTGCTCGGGGATGAGCTCGGGCCACACCGGGATGCCGGCGGGACGGGGGAAGGTGTCGAGGTACCGGAACACCAGGCTCGAGTGGTAGGCCTGGTCGATGTTGCGCACGACGTCCCGGGCCCGGCCGCCGTCCTCCAGGCAGAGCATCTGGGTGGTGATCATGACGTTGTTGTTCACGTACTCGCCGACAGGGTCGCAGTTCTCGATCGTCTTCTTGTAGCCCTCGATGAGCGGCGTGAACTGCTCGGGCTTGCCGAAGGCGAAGCAGAGGACCCCGAGGCCCTGCTGGGCCGCGAGCTCGAAGGTGCTGGGGCTGCCGGCCGCCACCCACAACGGCGGGTGCGGGTCGGTGTAGGGCTTGGGCAGCACGTTGCGCTCGGGCATGGAGAAGAACTTGCCCTCGAAGGAATAGGGCTCGTCCCGGAACATGCGCACGATCTGCGGCAGGGTCTCGGCCACCATCTCCCGGGTGAGCTCGGGGTCCTCGATGCCGAAGCCACGCTGCTCGGTGGTCGACGACCCCCGGCCGACGCCGAATTCGATGCGCCCGTTGGAGAGGTGGTCGAGCATGGCCACCTTCTCGGCCACCCGGGCGGGGTGGTTCACCGGGGGCGTGATGTTGAAGATGCCCGACCCGATGTGGATGTTCTCGGTCTGCGCGGCGGCGAAGCCCATGAACGCCTCGCTGGCCGAGAGGTGGGAGTACTCGGTGAGGAAGTGGTGCTCCGTCGCCCAGGTGTACTTGAATCCGGCGGCGTCGGCGGCCCGGATGAAGGCCAGCTCGTCCAGGAGGCGGTCGTGCTCGGACCGGGCACCGTGCGCCTCCCGGTACTTGGGAGTGATGCACATGCCGTTGAAGATCCCGAACTCCATGGGGGAGGCTCCTCTCGCTCGGGGGGCGACGGTACCATCTTGCCCGCAAAAATGCAACGTGTTCCAATAATTCCAGACGGGGTCCGGGGGGCGGACGACGGATGGCCGCCGGGACGAACGCCCTGGAAGGAGGCATGAACGACATGGAAACGATGGCCGATCTCCTCGCCGCCCGGGCGGACGACGCCGGTGTCGGCCTGGTCGCCGACGGGGCGCGCCTCAACTGGCGGGAGGTGGTCGCTGCCGGCGCGGCCCGGGCCGCGTGGCTCGACGAGCTCCGGGCCCCGGGCCCGTTCCACGTCGCGGTGCTCCTCGACAACGTGCCCGAGTTCGCCCTGTGGCTCGGGGCCTGTGCCATGGCCGGGGCCGTCGTCGTGGGCGCCAACCCGACCCACCGCGGCCCGGACCTGGCGCGGGACCTGGCCCACACGCGCTGTCAGCTGCTCGTGACCGACCGCACCCACCTCCCCCTGGTGGCGGGGCTCGACCTCGGCGAGGGCATCGGCACCGTCGCTCCCGACGGGCCCCGCGTCCTCGTGGTCGACGAGCCTGGCTTCGCCGTGACCGTCGGCGCGCACCAGGGGGCCCCCGTCCCCGATCCCCGGGCACGCGGGATCGAGCCCGACACGCTCGGCTACCTGGTGTTCACCTCCGGCACCTCGGGCGCGCCCAAGGCGTGCCGCTGCACGCAGGGACGCCTGGCCCGCATATCGGTGATCGTGGCGCAGATGTTCGAGCTCACCCCGGCCGACACGTGCTACGTGGCGATGCCGCTGTTCCACTCCAACGCGTTGATGGCCGGCTGGGGCCCCGCCGTCGCCGGCGGCTGCACCGTCGCCCTCCCCACCGGCGGCCGCTTCTCGGCATCGGGGTTCCTCCCCGACGTGCGCCGACACGGCGTCAGCTACTTCAACTACGTGGGCAAGCCCCTCTCCTACGTCCTCGCCACTCCAGAGCGCGAGGACGATGCGCAGAATCCCCTGCGCCTCGTCTTCGGCAACGAGGGCGCCGAGCGCGACGTCGCCCGCTTCGGGGAGCGATTCGGCTGCAGCGTCATCGACAGCTACGGGTCCACCGAGGGGGCTGCGGTGGTCCAGCGCACGCCCGACACCCCCCACGGCGCCCTGGGACGGGCCCCGGAGGGCACGCTCGTCGTCGACCCCGAGACCGGCGAGGAGTGCGTGCGCGCCCGCTTCGACCACCAGGGGCGTCTCGAGAACGCGCACGAGTGCATCGGCGAGCTGGTCTCCACGACCGGGGGCGCGGGCTTCGAGGGCTACTGGGACAACGAGGAGGCCGAGCGGACGCGGCTTCGCAACGGGTGGTACTGGACCGGCGACCTGGCGTATCGCGACGAGGCCGGGTTCTTCTACTTCGCCGGGCGGACCGACGACTGGCTGCGCGTCGACGGCGAGAATTTCGCCGCGGCGCCCGTCGCCCGCATCCTCGAGCGTCATCCCGACGTGGTCCTGGCCGCGGTCTACGGGGTGCCGGACCCCGCCGTGGGCGACCAGGTGATGGCGGCGCTCGAGCTGCGGCCGGGCGCGGCCTTCGACGCCGACGAGCTCACGCGGTTCCTGGGGGCCCAGCCCGATCTCGGCACCAAATGGGCGCCGCGCTTCGTGCGCGTCTGCGAGGCCCTGCCCACCACCGCCACCAGCAAGGTGCTCGTCCGGACTCTTCGCGCGGAGCGGTGGAACTGCGACGACCCGGTGTGGTGGCGGGCGGAGCGAGGTGCCGCCTACCGCCGCCTCGAGCGGTCGGACGCCGCGGCCCTGGAGGAGGCGCTGGCCCGCCGGTGAGCGGCTCGCCGGGCACCGTGCGCTTCCTCGTGCGCGTCCATCCCGGGGCGGCGCGCGACTCGGTCGGCGGCACCAGCGGCCCCGAGGACGAGCCGGCGCTGGTGGTGCGGGTGCGGGCCCCGGCGGCGGACGGACGGGCCAACGCGGCCGCCATCGCCGTTCTGGCGGCCGCGCTCGGGGTGCGCAAGGTCGACGTCCGCATCGTGCGCGGTCGTTCCAGCCGCACCAAGCTCGTCGAGGCGGACCATGTCGACCGGGCCAGGCTCGACGAGCTGCGGGCCACGTGAATCGCGCCGGGTCGTCCCGGTCCGTGCCCGACTCCATGTGGTGGGCGCCGGCTCGCTAGGGTGCCCCGCCATGCGACGCCTTCTCCTCCCCGTCATGGCCGCGGCCTTCGCCCTGGGCCTGGCCGCCTGCAGCTCCACCAGCAGCTCCTCCGCCGCCACCGGCTCGAGCACCGGGACGAGCGGCGGTGCCTCCGTGCCGGCGGTCGCCAACGCCACCAACCTGCAGGTCGCGCCCGTCGTCAGCGCCGGCACACCGCCGGCACCCACGTCGCTCGTGACCAAGGACCTCGTCGTGGGGACCGGGACCACGGCCGCTGCGAGCAACACCGTGGTCGTCCAGTACGTGGGGGCCAACTACGCCAACGGGCAGACATTCGACTCGAGCTGGGTCCGGGGCTCGCCCGCCACGTTCCCCTTGAGCGGCGTGATCCCCGGGTTCGCGCAAGGCATCGTGGGGATGAAGATCGGCGGACGACGCGAGATCGTGATCCCCCCGGCCGAGGGCTACGGCGCCAGCGGGCAGCCACCGGCGGTCGGGCCGAACGAGACCCTGGTGTTCGTGGTCGACCTCGTGGGCGTCCAGTAGCGAGGGGTCGGCCGGCACCGTCGGTAGCCTCGGGCCCATGGACGACCGCTGGGCCCGGCTCGTGTTCGCCACGACCGTGGCCGTCGTCGTGGCCGGGATCGCCATCGCGGTGGTCGTGGCCGCCCAGGCGGCCACCCCGGGCCATTTCCACGGCGCGGCCCGGGCCCTCAACGTCTTCGCCTTCTTCACGGTGTGGTCGAACGTCGTCGTCGGCGTCACCACGGCCCTGCTGGCCGTCGATCTCGACCGAGGGTCGACGGCCTTCGCCACGCTGCGGCTGATCGGCGTCGCCGCCATCGCCGTCACCGGTGTGGTGTACCACCTCTTCCTCGCCGCACCGCTGCAGGGCTGGCTCGCCGTGTCGGACCAGCTGCTGCACACGGTGACCCCGATCCTGGCGGTCGGGGGCTGGCTGCTGTTCGGCCCGCGGGGCAGGGTCTCTCCCCGCGTCGTGTGGCTGAGCATGCTCTTCCCGCTCACCTGGTTCGCCCTCACGCTCCTGCGGGGCGCGGCGATCCACTGGTATCCCTACGCCTTCATCGACGTGACCACCAAGGGCTACGCCAAGGCCGTCACCAACGCGCTCTTCGTGGGCCTGCTCTTCCTCGGGGCCGCCGCGGGGGCCTCGGCCCTCGACCCGCGGCTGGCCCGGCGCGCCGAGCAGGGTGCCGATGGCTGACACCTACACCCACGGGCACCACGACTCGGTGCTGCGCAGCCACCGCTGGCGCACGGCCGAGAACTCGGCCGCGTACCTGCTCGCCCACCTGCGCGCCGGGCAGGACCTCCTCGACGTCGGATGCGGGCCCGGCACGATCACCGTCGACCTGGCGACGCGCGTGCGACCCGGTCGCGTGGTCGGGGTCGACCGCGCCGAGCCGGTGCTGGCCGAGGCCCGGGGCCGCATCGGCGCCGGCGACGGCCGGGTGCGATTCGCCGTGGGCGACGTGTACGCCCTCGAATTCGGCGACGCCAGCTTCGACGTGGTCCACGCCCACCAGGTCCTCCAGCACCTGACCGACCCGGTCGCCGCCATCCGCGAGATGGCCCGCGTGCTGCGGCCCGGCGGGGTGCTCGCGGCGCGCGACAGCGACTACGGGGGCTTCGTGTGGGCCCCCGGCGACGAGCGGCTGGACCGCTGGATGGCGCTCTACCACGACGTGACGGCGCACAACGGTGCCCAGGCCGACGCCGGCCGGCACCTGCTCGGCTGGGCGCAGCAGGCGGGGTGCCGGGACGTGGCGGCCACCAGCTCCACCTGGACCTTCGCCGACCCTCCGAGCCGCCGGTGGTGGGCCGACCTGTGGGCGGAGCGGGTGCAGCGCTCCGACTTCGCCTCCCAGGCGCTCGAATACGGGATGAGCGACCCCGGCGAGCTGGCATCGATCGCCGATGCCTGGCGGCGCTGGGCAGCGGCACCCGACGGCGTCTTCGTGGTCACCCACGGCGAGATCATCGCCAGGCCGGGCCCGGAGGGCCGCGTCCGGGATGTCTGAGGCGGTGACCGGGGACAGCACCCGGGCCCTGCCCGACACGCTCCCGCGGACCGTGCGCCTGGAGTTCGGGCGCGCCTTCCACCCTCCCTACGAGGCGCCCGTCGTCGTGGCCGTGAACGGTGTGCTGATGTGCGCGTGCTGGTTCCTGCTCCCGCCGCACTGGAAGAACGCCCTGTTCTCCCTGCACGGCAGCCTCGCCTTCGCCATGGTGCTCGCCGGGTGGATGTTCTCGGACGTCCCCGCCACCAACCTGCTCGGCGCGGACGCGGCGCGTACGGCCGACGCACTCGACGACCCGGTGGTGTTCCGCCGGCTCATGTACGCCAAGAACGTCGTGCTGTGGGTACTCGTCGCGCCGCTGTGCAGCGTCATCGCCGTGGGCATCGGCGTCGCCGCGCACGACTACGTCGCCATGATCCTCTCCATCCTGGCGATCTGCGTCATGCCCTTCGGCACGCTGGCCCTGTCCGCCTGGTTGGGGATCTGGTTCCCCTACCACCCCATCCCGATCTCGCTGCGCTGGCGCCGGCGCTCCCCGTGGCGCCACATGATCGTGCGCTGGTGCACGCTCATCCTCACGCCCTACGGCCTGGTCCCCGTGCTCTCCGTCGCCTTCCTCGTGCCGTCGCTGCTCCTGTGGTCGGCCTTCGCCCAGCACGGGCTCGACGGCAAGCTCTCGGACGCGGAGTTCGCGTGGGGCATCCTCGTGGCCTGCGGCCTGTCGATGCTCGGCACGATCGCCGGCCACCGCATGAGCTGGCGCTTCGCCCGGCGCCGGCGGACCGCTCTGGCCGCCTATCTCGCCGACCCGACACGCGGATAGCCGCGGCCCGGCCGGCCTCCACCACGAGCGCCGGGCTCGCGTGGAGCAGCTACTGAGGGGCCGGTCCCGGGCCGGCCGGGGAGGCGACGCCGCGCAGGAAGCCGAGCACGGCGGCGTTCCAGGCCGGGGCGTCCTCGAAGTACGGCGAGTGCCCCGTGCCGGCCAGCACGGTGAAGGTCGCGCCGGGTATGGCCGACGCGACCAGCCGCATCGCCTCGGGCGGGCACAACCGGTCGTCCTCCCCGACGACGAGGTGCACCGGCATGGCCAGCGACGCGACCTGCTCGGGGCTGAAGCGCATGGTGCCGAGCATGGCGAACACCTCGACGTCGGGCGGCTTGTCGCCCATGGACGAGATCAACTGGTAGAGCACGGCGCGCTCGGGGTCGGCCTCGGCGAACGCGTCGCCGAGGGCCACGTGTCGGCCGAGTGCCGCCATGTCGAGGTGCGCGAGCACACCGGCCACGCTCGCCGTGGTGATCGCCTGCACCTCGGGCGTCCACGCACCGGCGATCGTGTCGGTGAGCGTCAGCGAGAGGAGCCGCTCGGGGGCGCGCAGGGCGAGCCCCATCGCCACCCAGCCGCCCATCGACTGGCCGACCACATGGGCACGGTCGTGGCCGAGGTGGTCGAGCAGCGCGGCGAGGTCGTCGACGGCCACCTCGGGGCCGAAGCGCCCGGTACGCCGGGTGGAATTGCCGAACCCGCGTTGGTCCCAGGTGACCACCTCGAATTCGGCACCGAGCACCGCCACCTGCTGCCACCACGACGCATGGTTCCCGCCGAGGCCGTGGCACAGGACGAGCGGCGCACCCGTGCCGACGACCTCGTAGTAGACGTGCTCACCGCCGCTGTCGACGACGCCCGTCGACCTCCTGGTCCCACGGCCCTCCGGCATCGACGCATTGTGCCCGGTGCGGCCGCGGCGGCGAGCGTCAGTGGCTCAGCGGTCGGCGCCGAGGACGAGCCCGCTGGTGGGCACGCCGGTCCCGGCGGTGACCACCACGTGCGCCACGTCGTCGGGCTGGTTGACCGACGTCCCCCGCACCAGGCGCACGCCCTCGGCGATCCCGTTCATACCGTGCAGATAGGCCTCGCCGAGCTGGCCCCCGTGGGTGTTGGTGGGGAGCCGGCCGCCGAGCTCGAGGTGCCCGTCGCGGACGAACTCCTTGGCCTCGCCGAAGTCGCAGAAGCCGAGCTCCTCGAGCTGGCAGAGCACGAAGGGCGTGAAGTGGTCGTAGAGGATGGCCGCCTGGATGTCCGCCGGTCCGAGGCCGGACGTGTCCCACAGCTGGCGGGCGACGACGCCCATCTCGGGGAGCCGGGACATGTCGTCTCGGTAGTACGACGTCATCATGTCCTGCTGGTCGCCCGACCCCTGTGCCGCGGCCGAGATGACCGCCGGGGGCTTCGCCAGGTCGCGCGCCCGCTCCAGGGAGGTGACCACCAGCGCCTGGCCGCCGTCGGTCTCCTGGCAGCAGTCGAGGAGGCGCAGGGGCTCCACGATCCAGCGCGACGCCTGGTGGTCCTCGAGGGTGATGGGCTTGCCGTAGAACCAGGCCGCCGGGTTGGTCGCCGCGTGCTTGCGGTCGGCCACCGCCACCCGGCCGAAGTCCTCGGTGGTGGCCCCGGTCACGTGCAGGTAGCGCTGGCCGAACATGGCGACCCATGACGCCGGGGTGAGCAGGCCGTGCGGCGCATACCAGGAGAACTGCGCCATCTCGGCGTTGGCGACCGGGACGCGGCCCTGCACGCCGGTGCCGAAGCGGTTGCCCGAGCGCTCGTTGAACGCCCGGTAGCACACCACCACGTCGGCCACGCCGCTGGCGACGGCCATCGCCGCCTGGTGCACCGTGCCGCACGCGGCCCCACCGCCGTAGTGGATGCGACTGAAGAAGGTGAGGTCGCCCATCCCCAGGCTGCGCGCCACCTCGATCTCGGGGTTCGTGTCGGCGCTGAAGGTGACGAGCCCGTCCACCTCGTCGGGCCGGATGCCGGCGTCGTCCAGGGCGGAGGCGACGGCCTCCACCGCCAGGCGCAGCTCGCTGCGCCCGGAGTCCTTCGAGAACTCCGTCGCCCCGATGCCGGCGACGGCCGTGGTGCCGGCGAACGCGTGTCGGCGTCCCGTGCTCACGGCAGCGCCACCCGGACGGTGCCCGTGACATGGTCCCCGCGGCTGTTGGCCCCGCGCACCGACAGCACGGCGATCCCCGCCGCGCCGTCCGCCTCCCCCGGCTCGCCCGGCTCCTTGCCGGTCACCGATCCGGTCAGGACCATGGTGTCCCCCGGGTAGTTGGGCACCCCCAAGCGGATCGACACGGCGGTGATGCGCGCGCCGGGGCCGGCCCAGTCCGTGACGAAGCGTCCGACGAACCCGTTGGTGGTGAGGATGTTCATGAAGATGTCGGGCGAGCCGCGCTCGACGGCCAGCGCGGGGTCGTGGTGCACGTCCTGGTAGTCGCGCGACGCGATGGCGGTGGCCACGATGACGGTGCGTGTGAGGGGCACCTCCAGCGGGCCGAGCGCGTCGCCCGTCTCGACCTCGTCCAATCTTCGCGTCGTCGAGACGGTGCTCATGCGCCGGACCTCGACCCCACCGCGGGACGGCCCAGCTCGGCCGCGACGATCCGGCCCAGCCGGGCCAGCTGCGCGCTCGGCGCCTCGAGCATGAGCTCGATCTGCTTGCCCCAGAGGAAGTAGCGATGGATCGGGTACTCGATGTCCGCGCCCACCCCGCCGTGGAGGTGCTGGGTGGCATGGACGACGCGCTGGCCCGCCTCCGACGCCCACCACTTGGCCACGGTCACCGCCTCGGCGCTGGAGCGGCCCGTGTCGATGCGCCACGCGGCCTGCCAGAGCGTGACCCGGATGGCCTCCGTGTCGATGAAGGCGTCGGCGGCGCGCAGCATGGTCGCCTGGAACGACGACAGCGGGCGGCCGAACTGGTGGCGCTCGTTCACGTACGCGGCGGTCCGGCGCAACGCGGCCTCGGTCACCCCCAGCTGGATGGCGCACAGGCCGACCAGTGCCCGCTCGACCATCCACTCCACCGCAGCCGCGCCCTCGTTCGGCGCCACCACCACGTCCTCCGGTGCCAGCGCATATGAGTCGAGGTGGAGGTGCGGGTGGACCTGGCGATCCGTCGTCACCGCCCGCTCGAGACGCGCGCCGGGACCCGACGGGTCGACGAGCGCCACCACCACCCCGTCGCCGGCCGCTGCCGGCACCAGGACGCGCGACGCCAGGTGCGCCTGGGGCACGGCGAAGGCGGTGCCCGACAGACGCCAGCCCCCGCCGTCGGGCGAGGCGGCGACCACCGGGCGTCGCTGCGGGCTGGCCGCGGCCTCGGTGAGCGCCGCGCTGAGGCGGACCTCCCCCGTCACCACACCGGGCAGCCAGCGGCTGCGCAGGTCCGCCGACCCGAAGGCGGCCAGCGGCAGCGCCCCGAGGACGGTGGTGGCCCACAGGGGGATGGGGGCCACGTGCCGTCCCTGCTGCTCGAGCACCAGGGCGAGCTCGGTGATGCCGAGGCCCGACCCCCCGTCGGCCTCGGGCACGGCCACCCCCAGCAGGTTGGCGCGCGCCAGCGCGGCCCACAGCTCGGCGTCGAAGCGGTCGCCGTCGCGCTCGGCCTCGGCCACCCGCTCGGTGGTGGCCAGGCCGGCGAACACGCCCGCTGCGGCCTCGGCCACCGCGTCCTGCTCCTCGGTGAAGGTGAAGTCCATCAGGCGCCTCCGGAGCCGGCCGCCGGCCGGAACATGGCCAGGGACAGCTCGGGGTCGACCGCCTGGATCTCGAGCACGACGGGCATGTCGATGTGGACGTCCACCGGGTCGACCCCCACGAGGTCGGCCACCAGTCGGGTGCCCTCCTCGAGCTCGACCACCGCGATGGGCAAGGGGTAGTCGAAGGACGGGATCTGGGGGTGATGGACGACCACGAAGCTGAAGACCCTCCCGCGTCCGGCCGACTCGACCGTGTCCCACTCCAGCGACCGGCACGATGCGCAGGCTGGGCGTGGGGGGTGGCGCAGGGTCCCGCAGGCCGCGCAGCGCTGGATCAGCAGCTTCCCCGCCGCCAGGCCCTCGAAGAAGAAGGCGATGTCCCGCGTGATCGCCGGGCGGGGCCGGGGCACCCGGGGCGGCGCGTCCGCTGCCTGCGGGCGCGGCCGGAAGCGGAGGATGCGGAAGCGCATGGTGGCCACGGGCGCGCCGCTCGCATCGGTGAAGTCCGTGCGCGTCGTGACGAAGTGCCCGTCGCCCAGCGCGGTGTGCTTCTCGGGGGACACCGATTCGATGATCGACACCGCGCTGAGCACGTCCCCGACCACGATCGGCCGGCGGTACTGCTGCTCGCAGTTCGTGGCCACGACCGAGGTGAACCCGGCCTCGTCGAGAACGGCGAAGACCTCGTCCTGGGCCGAACGCGCCCCGCCGGCGCCGGTCTCCGCCGCCGCGCCCCGGGACCGCTCGGCCTCCACGGTCGCCCGGTAGCCGCGCATGACCCACGCCTGGAGCATGGTCGGCGGCGCGACCACCCCGGCGAACCCCTCGGCGCGCGCGGTCGCCTCGTCCACGTAGACGGGGTTCTCGTCGCCCATGGCCTCGACCCAGTGCCGGATCATCGGCCCGTTGACGGGATCGGCCATGGTGAACGCCGGGCCGGTCGATCGGCCCTCGAAGTCCTGCAGGCGCCGGAGCAGCGCGGCGTCCCCGCTCAGCGGCTCGTCCCCGCTCAGCGGCTCGCCTCCGCTCATCGGCTCGCCCGGACCATGCCGAGGCCGGCCGTGGCCACGATCTCGCGCTGGATCTCGTTCACCCCGCCGCCGAAGGTGTTGATCTGGGCGTGGCGGGCGGTGCGCTCGAGCTGGCCCGCCAGCGCCGCGCCGGGCGATCCCGGGGCCAGGTACCCCCCCGCCCCGACGATCCCGAGAAGCCGGCGGTAGATCTCGATGCTGCGCTCCACGCCGAAGACCTTCACGGCCGAGGAGTCGGCCGCCGAGACGTCCCCACCGGCCACGGCGCTGGCCATGCGCCAGTTGAGCAGGTGCATGGCGTGGAGCTCGGCCTTGGTCCGCGCCAGGTCGGCCTGGACCCAGGGCAGGTCCGCCACCACGTCCCCGTCGGGGGTGGTCGTGGCCGCCGCCCAGCGTGCCGTCTCGTCCCAGAGCTTGCCGGCGAACCCGCTCCATGCTGCCAGCCCCACGCGCTCGTGGTTGAGCTGCGTGGTGATCATGCGCCAGCCCTCGTTCTCCGCCCCGACGCGCATCGACACGGGCACGCGTGCGTCGTTGTAGAAGCTCGCCGTCGTCATCTGGCCGGCGAGCGTGGTGATCGGCGTGTACGAGAACCCGGGCTGGTCCGTGTGCAGGCAGAGGATCGAGATCCCATTGTGCTTCGGGGCGTCGGGGTCGGTGCGGCAGGCGAGCCACACATAGTCCGCCATGTCGGCCCCGCTGGTGAAGATCTTCGACCCGTTCACCACGTACTCGTCGCCGTCGCGCACGGCACGCGTGCGCAGCGAGGCGAGGTCGGTGCCCGCCTCGGGCTCCGTGTAGCCGATGGCGAAGTTGATCTCGCCCGCCAGGATGCCGGGGAGGAAGAAGGCCTTCTGCTCCTCGGTGCCGAAGCGCATGATGGTCGGGCCGACCGTGTTGATGGTGACGAAGGGGAACGGCGCGCCGGCGCGACGGGTCTCGTCGAAGAAGATGAACTGGTCGGTGGCGGGCCGCCCCTGGCCGCCGTACTCCGTCGGCCACCCGATGCCGAGCCAGCCGTCCTTGCCGATCTGGCGCACGACCTGGCGCCACATCTCGCCCCCTTCGCCGACGTCGCCGACGCCGGCGCGCACCTCGTCGGTGAGCAGGGAGGCGTAGTAGGCACGCAGCTCGTGCCGCAGCGCCTGCTGCTCGGGGGTCTCCTCCAAGAACATCGTCGCCGTCCGTCTGCCGGTCCGGGCCGGGCGACCCCGGTCCCGGCCCCTCCCGTGGAATCGCTGGAACTCGTTCTACTTTCACCGTACCAGTGGGGTGTCGGAGGGTGACAATCCGGGGTCCGGGTCCCCCGCGAGAGGGCGCCGGGTCACTGGTCAGCGCGGATCTGACGGCCTATCATGACTGAAACGTGTTCTCGTCTGGGCCGGGGCGCCCCGGCGAGGCGGCCGGTGCCGTCCGGACACGCCAGCCGACGAGCACGCGGCACGTGCCCGCAGGAAGGGACCCGCACATGGACCTGAGCGACATCGACCTGACCGACGCCGAGGTTTTCGTCGACCACGTCCCCCACGAGTGGTTCGCCCACCTCCGCCAGCACGCCCCCGTCTACTGGCACGAGGAGACGGACGGCCCGGGCTTCTGGGCGGTGACCAAGTACGACGACTGCGTGGCCGTCAACCGCGACTACGAGCACTTCTCCTCGTACGAGAAGGCCACCTTCATCTGGGAGATCCCCGAGGCCGACCTCCTCCAGCAGCGGCTCATGATGCTCAACATGGACCCGCCGCTGCACACCCGCTACCGGCGCCTGGTGAACAAGGGCTTCACGCCGAGGATGGTGGCCCAGCTCGAGCAGAAGATCCACGAGACGACCGACAAGATCATCGACTCGGTGATCGAGAAGGGCGAGGCCGACTTCGTCACCGACATCTCGGCCGAGCTGCCCCTGGTGGTGATCGCCGACCTGCTCGGCGTCCCCCAGGAGGACCGGCACAAGATGTTCGACTGGTCCAACCGGATGGTCGGCAACCAGGACGCCGAGTACCAGGGCGAGGAGGGGGGCTCCGAGCACGCCCAGGCCGCGGCCATGGAGCTCTACGCCTACGCCGCCGACCTCTTCGCGAAGAAGCGGGTCGACCCGCACGAGGACCTGATGAGCATCCTCACCCGGGTGGAGATCGAGGGGGACCAGCTCTCGGAGCTCGAGCTCGAGCTCTTCTTCCTCCTGCTCACGGTGGCCGGCAACGAGACGACGCGCAACCTCATCTCGGGTGCCATGCACGCCTTCTTCCTCAACCCCGACGAATGGCAGAAGCTGGTCGCCAACCGCGCCCTGTTGCCGAACGCGGTCGAGGAGATGCTCCGCTTCGTCACGCCGGTCATGAACTTCCGCCGGCAGTCGACGCAACCCTTCGAGCTGCACGGCCAGCAGATCGAGGTCGACCAGAAGGTCGTGTTCTTCCACACCTCCGCCAACCGGGACGAGGACGTCTTCGAGGCTCCCCAGGTGTTCGACGTCACCCGCCACCCAAACCCGCACGTGGCCTTCGGCGGGGGCGGGCCCCATTTCTGCCTCGGCGCCAACCTGGCCCGGATGGAGATCCGCGTGATGTTCGAGCACCTCCTCGACCGCGTGCCCGACATCCACCAGGACGGCGACATCCAGCGCCTCAAGTCGGCGTTCATCAACGGGGTGAAGCACCTGCCCGTCGCCTTCACCCCCGGACGGCCCGTCCGGCCCTAGCGGCGCCGGCCGGGCCCGGCCGGCGCCGACCGCGCCGGCGAGCCGCCCCGCCCCGATCAGGATCGAGCCGCCATGCGATTCCACCAAGCCGTCACCTTCCTCCCCACGCTCGACGCCCTGGAGCTGGCGCGGGCGGCGGACGAGCAGGGATACGACGGCATCTACGTCTCGGACCACATGTTCTTTCCCCGTGAGCTGTCGTCGCGCTACACCTACTCGACACGCGAGGACGGCGCGCCGGGCTTCGGGCAGCACTGGGACCCCGACACCGAGTGGCCCGACCCCTTCTGCTTCATCTCGGCCATGGCCGCGGTGACCCGGCGGCTCGAGTTCACCACCGGGGTGTACGTGGCCCCGGCGCGCGACCTCATCACCGTGGCCAAGCAGGTGGCCACCGCGGCCGTCGTCTCGCGGGGCCGGGTGAACCTGGGCGTGGGCGTGGGCTGGTGCAAGGAGGAGTTCGACGCCACCGGGCAGGACTTCTCCACCCGAGGCCGGCGCCTCGACGACATGATCCCGGCCTTGCGGGCCCTGTGGGCCGGCGGGTGGGTCGAGTACCACGGACCGCTCTACGACGTCCCCGCCATGCGCATGGAGCCGAGCCCGCCGGGACGGGTCCCCATCTACGGCGGGGGCCATTCCGCGCCGGCGCTGCGCCGGGCGGCGATGCTGTGCGACGGCTGGCTGGCGGCGGGCGCCTACACGCCCGACGTCGCCCGAGAGCACCTGTCCGCGCTCCACGACGCCCGGCGCGCAGCGGGCCGGGACACGGAGCCCTTCGCCGTCTACCTGTCGCTGTGGGCCCGGCCCGACGTCGACGTCTACCGGCGCTTCGAGGACGACTACGGCGTGACCGACATCTTGTGCGCGCCGTGGATGGACACCAAGCTGGACCCCGCCGACCCGCCGGAACGCCACATGCGCCAGCGGATCGACGCGTCGGCCCGGTTCGCCGACGAGATCATCGCCAAGGCTCGCTGACCCGAGGGGGACCCGGTGGCACATCTCAAGCTCGGCCTGCAACTGGGGTATTGGGGCAGCGGGCCGCCCCCCAACGCCGTCGAGCTCGTCGACGAGGCCGAGCGGTTGGGCTTCGACTCCGTGTGGACGGCCGAAGCCTACGGCTCCGACGCGCTCACCCCGCTCGCCTGGTGGGGGTCGCGCACGAGCCGCGTCCGCCTCGGCACCGCGTTGTGCCAGCTGTCGGCACGGACGCCCACGGCCATGGGGATGGCCGCCATCACGATGGACCACCTGTGCGGGGGTCGCTTCGTCCTCGGCCTCGGGGTGTCGGGCCCCCAGGTGGTCGAGGGCTGGTACGGCCAGCCGTTCCCCAAGCCCCTCGCCCGGACCCGCGAGTACGTCTCCATCGTCCGCAAGGTGGTGGCCCGGGAGGCTCCCGTCACGAACGACGGGCCCCACTACCCGCTGCCGTACCCCGGTGGCACCGGCCTGGGCAAGCCCCTCAAGCCGATCGTCCACCCACTGCGCGACGAGATCCCCATCGTCCTGGGCGCCGAGGGACCCAAGAACGTGGCCCTGGCGGCCGAGATCGGGGACGGCTGGTTCCCGATCTTCTTCTCGCCGCACCACATGCAGGAGTTCAAGGCCGCGCTCGACGAGGGGTTCGCCCGTCCCGGCGCGCGGCGCTTGGCCGAGGACTTCGAGGTCATCGCCTTCTGCCCCGTGGTCGTGGACGACGACGTCGAGCGCGCCGCCGACGCCTTCCGCCCCATGCTGGCCCTCTACATCGGCGGCATGGGCGCGAGGGAGATGAACTTCCACTTCGACGTCTTCGTGCGCATGGGCTTCGCCGCCGAGGCGCAGAAGATCCAGGACCTCTACTTCGACGGCCGCAAGGACGAGGCCGCCGCCGCGGTGCCCACCGCCATGGTCGAGAAGATCTCGCTGATCGGGCCCCCGGAGAAGATCCGCGACGACCTGGCCGCCTGGGACGAGTCCATCGCCACCTCCCTGCTCGTGGCGGGGAGCACCGACACCCTGCGCATGATGGCGGAGTTCCTGCTCTAATACCGGGCCATGGCCTGGATGATCTACGGGGCGTACGGCTACACGGGGCGCCTCGTCACCTCCCTGGCGTCCGAGCTCGGCGAGCTGCCGATCCTCGCCGGACGCGACGAGCAGCGCCTGGCGGAGCTCGGGGAGCGCTTCGAGCTCGGCCACCGCACGCTCGACCTCGCCGACCCGGCCGCCCTGCGGGCCGGCCTGGAGGGGGTCGACCTGGTGGCGCACTGCGCCGGCCCCTTCTCGGCCACGTCGCGGCCCATGGTCGACGCCTGTCTGGCCACCGGCACCCACTATCTCGACATCACCGGCGAGATCGACGTCTTCGAGTCGGTCCTGGCCCGGGACGCCGAGGCCCGGGACGCCGGGGTCGTCCTGCTCCCGGGCTCGGGTTTCGACGTGGTCCCGTCGGACTGCCTGGCCGCCATGCTCCACGAGGCGATGCCCGACGCGCTGCGCCTCGAGCTCGCGCTGCGGTTGGACGGCGGGCCGAGCCCCGGCACGGCGAAGACCGCCATGGAGGGCATCGGGGCCGCGCCCCGGGGCAGGGTCGACGGGGTGATCACCTCGGTGCCCTCGGCCCGCCGGCGTCGGCGCGTCCAGTTCGCCGACGGCCCGGCGGACGTGACCGCCATCTCGTGGGGTGACGTGGCCACCGCCTACCACTCGACGGGCATCGGCGACATCGTCGTCTACGCCGCCCTGCCCGGGGGGCTGGCGCCGATCGCCGCCCTCGCCGCGCTGGCGGGGCCCGTGGCCCGCAGCGGCGCGGTCCAGAGCCTGCTCAAGCGGGTGGTCGGCCGCCTTCCGGGGCCCACGGCCGCCACCCGGGCCAGGGCCGTGGGCCAGCTCTGGGGTCAGGTCACGGGACCGGAGGGCAGGACGGCGACCGGCACCATGACCACGCCCAACGGCTACGACCTCACCGCCGAAGCGGTGGTAACCGTCGCCCAGCGCGTCCTGGACGGGGCCGTGGCACCGGGCGCCCACACCCCCGCACAGGCCCTCGGGGCGGAATTCGCCCGCACCCTCGACGGGGTGAAGGTCGACATCGGCTAACCCGGGCGGCCCCCCGGCCGGCCCCGGGCGGCCCCGGCCGATCCCTTCTGACCTCGGCCTTCGCCCGAATCACAACACGGCGCCTCGCCCCCGCCAACGTCGGCCAAGAATTTCATCAAATTCCGCGCAAGGAGCCACCCTCCGTGGCGTTCTCCCGGAGAACCCGGACAGTAGTGGGAGCGCTACGAAAAGCGGCTGTCTGGAACTGATCGCCCGGTGTAGGGCGGAGGGGGCTCAAAGAAATGCGACTCGGAGGGAAAAGAGGACTGCTGGCTGTGGGGACGGGCCTGGCGGCTGCCGGTGGGGCGGCGGCGATGGCCTTCGCCGGCGGCGGCGCCGCGGCGCCCGTGGCCACCTTCACGGCCTCGAGCCACGTGCCCGTGGTGGGCGCCTCCTCCGGTGGCGTCGCCCCGACCGTGCCGAGCCTCACCAGCGTCACCGACGCGTTCGGCTCCCTGCCGCTACCTGTCACCAGCCTGCTCA
>Ga0187778_10000224_pt1 | contig 40740 bp, 39 predicted proteins | sample 1015_Q2_SP5_20_M_FD_132418 | JGI IMG/M metagenome (GOLD analysis project Ga0187778, IMG submission 132418) | Tropical peat soil microbial communities from peatlands in Department of Meta, Colombia - 1015_Q2_SP5_20_MG | ecosystem: Environmental > Terrestrial > Soil > Wetlands > Peat | place...
CGATTTCCTGATAGACCTTGCGGAATTTCGTTTTCGGCTCGCGGCCGCCGGTCATGGCGATGATCGGGGAATGCGCGAGCCAGGCATCGCGCAAGCCGGCGGCGAGATTGAGCGCGCCGATCACCTGAGCCATGCAGATGCCGGGCTTGCCCGACGCGCGCGCATAGCCGTCGGCCATATAGGCCGCCGCCTTCTCGCCGTGCACGTGAAGCCGCTTAATGTCGGTGCGGCGCTCCATCTCGGCGAAGGTGGTGCGCAGCACCGCCGGCACGTGAAACACATGCGTGACGCCGTAACCCTTGAGCATGTCGGCGAGGCATTGCGCGCCTGTCATCTTGCGATTGTGTCCGAGCAGCATTCCCCCGCCCTCTTTTTCAAAATTCCTCTCCCGGGCACAGCGCAGGCGGCGCACCGCTATCGCGCCGCGACGCGTCCGGGAATGCAGAATTCTATTTGATGAGGCATGATCTTTTTCGGAAAACCGGTTTCCACTTTCCGGAACATGCCTCAGTCGTTGAACACCGCGACCGCGCGGATCGGCGATCCGGTCCCTTCGCGCCATTTCAGCGGCAAGCCGATGAATTGAAACTCGCCCTGGCCGAGCAAGGATTCCAAATTGCACAAGCTTTCCATATGCGTGATATCGAGTTCGAGGCAGGCTTTGTGCACCAGCGCATTCACCTTGCCTTCCGGCCCCGGTCGCATCGAATCGATGCCGAAATGGACGATGCCCTGCCGTGCGAGCCACTCGGTAGCGGCGACATTAACGCCGGGATTATCGGTGGCATAGGCCGGCGTCGGAAACGTGCGCGCGTGATGGCCGGTGCAGAGCAGCACCGTACCCTTTTTCGGGATCGGCGCGCCCGCTTTCCTCACCGCCGCTTCAAGGTCCGCGGGCGTGATTTCCGCGCGCGGCGCGACGTGACGCAAATCGATGCAGATGCCTTGGACGATGCAGTTTTCCAGCGGATATTTGTCGATCGGCGTGCCGCTCTTGCCGAAGTGGCGCGGCGCGTCGATATGCGTGCCGCCGTGATCGGGCATCGAGAAGAACATCACGCTGTTGCCCTGGATATTGCCGGAATCGGCGAAGGCTTCTTCGTGAGTCTTCCAAATGCCGTGGATGATCGGCGGCTGGCCCGGATAGGACGGGGTGCGATGATAAAGCTCGCGGCTCAAATCGACGATACGCATGCGTCACGCTACTGCGGCTTGAAGTTCACGATTCCGGTTTGAAATTCATCGCCACGCCGTTGATGCAATAGCGCAGATGGGTCGGCGGCGGGCCGTCTTCGAAAACATGGCCGAGATGGCTGCCGCAGCGGCTGCAATGCACTTCGGTGCGCACCATGCCAAAGCTTCGATCGGTTGTGGTTTCGACCGCGCCGGACTCGGGGTCGTTGAAGCTCGGCCAGCCCGTGCCACTTTCGAATTTCGTCTTCGAGACGAACAGCTTTTGCCCGCAGGCGGCGCAAGTGAACGTACCGGCCCGCTTTTCATAATTCAGCGCACAGCTCCCCGGCCGCTCGGTGCCGTGTTCGCGCATGATGTGAAACTGCTCGGGGGTGAGGATTTTGCGCCATTCCGCGTCGGTATGCGCAACGGGATATTGCTTGGTCTCGAGGTTGGTGGTCATGACCGAACGCCTGTTTTCGGGTGGAGGAAGATAGTGACAAACCTAATGTAGGTATGGCAATGCGCAATCCCGTGATAACGCGCCCGAATTATCCCGCGACGGTGGTCGTCGCCACCACGCTCGCGGTCATGTTCGTCGGCGCGATCCTGCCGACGCCGCTTTATCCGCTTTTCCGGCAGGCTTTCGGCTTTTCGGCGGTGACGCTGACGCTCGTCTACGCGGTCTATGTGCTGGGCAACCTCGTCGCGCTGTTGCTGTTCGGCCGCCTTTCGGACCAGATCGGCCGCCGCAACACCGCCCTGCCGGCAATCGGCTGCGGCATTGCCAGCACCATCGTGTTCACCGCGGCCGCCGGGACGGCATGGCTGTTCGCGGCGCGGGCGCTGAGCGGATTTTCGACGGGCTTGGCGGCGGGCGCCGCTACCGCCTGGATCGCCGAGACCTACGTCGATCGTGGCACTGGGGCCGCGGCGCGCATTGCCGCGGCGGCGAATTTCTTCGGTTGCGCCGCCGGTCCCTTGATCGGCGGCGTGTTGGCCCAATTCGCCGCCGCGCCGTTGCAGTTGCCGTTTTTGGTCTACCTGGCACTGCTCTGCATCGTGGCCGCAACCACGGCCTTTGCGCCCGAGACGGTGATCAAGCGCAAACCATTGAACGAAGTGTCGCTAAAGCCGCGTCTCGGCGTTCCGCAACCAATCCGGCTGCAATTCGTTTCGCCCGCCGTCACCGGCTTTGCCACTTTCGCGCTGATCGGCTTCTACTCCGCGCTCATTCCAAGCTTGCTCCGCGACAGCCTGCAGCAAACGTCGCCGGCCGTCGCGGGCGCCGTCGTCTTCGGACTATTTGTGGCTGCCGCGATCACGATCCTGACGAGCGGACGGCTTGCGAGCCAGCGCGCCACTTTGACGGCGCTCACGCTATTGCCGCCAAGCCTATGGTTGCTGGTGCTCGCCGAAGCCGCCCAATCGCTGCCGCTCGTGCTGCTTTCGGCCGCGGCCGGCGGGATCGCCGGCGGCCTCGGCTATCGCGGCAGCCTCGAAGTGATCAACCGCATCGCGCCCGCCGACCGGCGCAGCGAAGTGGTTTCGAGCTACCTCGTCGCAGTCTTTGCCGGCAATTCGGTGCCGGTCATCGGCATTGGACTGGTCGCGGCCGCAACGAGCGCGATCGTCGCGCATGTCACCTTCGCCGCCGTGATCACCGTGCTTGCGGGCATAGCAATACTGACCGGGATCAAATTCGCGCCCAAAAGTTGAGCTTGCGGCCCGAGATCCCGGATCGGGCTTCGCGCGAGCCGTGATGACGCTCGCAGCGTCACTTGATCGCCAGCGGATTGGTCGGCGAGCCGACCGCGCCGGTGATCGGGATCGCCGGCGCGACGAACATGAATTCGTAAACGCCGTCGGCGGCGCAATCCTCGGCGAGATCCTTGACGTAGAAAATCTCGCCCATCGTCATGCCCATGATCGGGATTGTGATCCAGTGCCACGGCTGATTGATGCCGCCCTCGGTATTGTTCGGCCGCACCTCGCAGCCCCAGGTGTCGCTGGCGAGCGCCGCGAGCTCGGTGCGCGCGACGAATTCCAGCGTCTCGAAGGCGAAGCCCGGCGCGTCGCCGCCCGGATAGCCGTCCCAGCTGCCGGCCTTGAGGCAGCGCTCCATCTGCCCGGTGCGCACGACGATGTAATCGCCGCGCTTGAATTCGACTTTTTGCTTCTTCGCCGTCAGTTCGAGATCGGCGCAGGTGATGCCGTAGCCGTCCTCGAGGCAGTCCTTGCCGAGCGCGCGGGCGACGTCGAGGAACACGCCGCGGCCGACCATCTTGTTCTTGGTTTTTTCGATGCCGCATTTCTGCGCGCCGAACGACGAGACTTCGCGGCAGTCGTAGCCGTTCCACATAAAGTTCTCATAGAAGACGTGGCCCAGCCCGTCCCATTGCGTGCCGCATTGCAATGGGATCACCACCATATCGTCGGCGGCGCGGATGCCGCGCTTGTCGAGCACGCCGGCATAGGCATCCGTTCCGGTGCGCAGCATCGTATGCAGCGGATTGATCCGGCCCAGCGCCGGATAATTGGTCTTGCCACCCTGCGGGCCGTTATTGTCGAAATTGAGCGCGAGCGAAATCACCTTGCCCTTCTTGACCAGGCGGGCCGCGGCGACGATGTCTTCAGCTTGCGTGTAATTGAGCGTGCCGATCTCGTCGTCGGAACCCCACTTGCCCCAATTCTTGTACTTCTCCGCGGCTTGGCGGAGGTCGTCTCGCGTTACTTTGCGCCCGGCCATTGGCTTTCCTTGCTCCCCATTCTCTTGGTGCTGGATGAAAACGATTTGTCGCATATGCTCGTGCGGATGGCGCGGCGATGATAGCATTGCCGCCGCTTAAGGGAGGAGCATGTAATGCGGACAACGGCCGTTCGTCTATTCGCGTTTTGTGCAAGCCTCATCATCGGCGGAGTTCTGGCCGCGCCGAGCCAAGCCGCGGACAGCTATCCGGATCGCAAAGTGCGCATGATCGTGCCCTTCGCGGCCGGCGGCCCCACCGACGTGATCGGGCGTTTGGTGGCGGAGCGATTGTCGGACGCTTGGGGTCAGCAGCTTTACGTAGAGGACATGCCCGGCGCTGGCGGCAATCTCGGCGTGGAAACCGCCGCGCGCGCCGCGCCCGACGGCTATACCATCCTCGTAGTCTCGACCGGGTTCATCATCAATCCGAGCATGTACAGCAAGATCGGCTACGACCCGATCAAGGACTTCGCGCCGATCTCGCTGGTTGCGGCCTCGCCCAATGTCGTCACCGTCAATCCCGCCGTGCCGGCGAAGAACCTGAAAGAGCTGATCGGCCTCATCAAGGCCAATCCCGGCACGTACAGTTTCGCGCAGCCCGCGACCGGCTCGACGCCGCATCTTGCCGGCGAATTGTTCAAGCAAACCTATAATCTCGATCTCGTGACGGTGCCGTTCAACGGCGCGCCGCTTGCGATCAATTCCACGCTCGGCAATCACACCCCGATCGCGTTTACCGCTTTGCCCCCGGCGATCGGCAATATCAAGGACGGCAGCCTCAGAGGCATCGCCATCCTCGCCAAAGCGCGCGTGGCGGCGCTGCCCGATCTCCCGACCAGTGGCGAGGAAGGCGTCGCCGACCTCGAAAGCGACACGCTCACCGGAATCCTGGCGCCGGCCGGGACACCGAAAACGATTATCGACAAATGGAACGCCGCCATCGTGACGATGGCCGCCGATCCCGAAATCAAGAAAAAGCTCGACGCGCTCGGCTTCATTCCGGTCGCGAGCAGCCCCGAGCAGTTCGAAGACCGCATCAAGTCCGAAGCGGCGCGATGGGACAAAGTCATCAAGGCGGCGGGAATCCGCGTGGATTGAAATTCCTTTCGGCACCTTTCCGGAAAGCATGAGAATGCGCATCGTCGATATTCGCGAGACTGCGATCCCGCTGAATTCCTCGCTCGCCAATTCGAGCATCGACTTCTCCGAGATGACGACGTCGGTGGTCGCCGTCATCACCGACGTTAAACGCGACGGCGAGACGGTGTGTGGCTTCGCCTTCAACTCGACCGGGCGCTATGCCTGCGGCGCGCAGATGCGCGCCCGGTTCATCCCGCGCATCCTCAAAGCAGAGCCGCGCGCACTCCTCAACAAGGCCGGCGACAATTTCGCGCCAGAAAAAATCCTCGCAGCGATGATGCAGAACGAGAAATCGGGCGGCCATAGCGAGCGCTCAATCGGGATCGGCACGATCGAAGTCGCGATATGGGATGCGGTTGCCAAGATCGCCGGCAAGCCGCTGCACCGCTTGCTGGCCGAGCACTATAACGACGGCAAAGTCGCGGACAAGGTGTTCTGCTATGTCGGCGGCGGCTGGTACGCGCCGGGCAAGACCACGAGGAATCTGCAAGACGAGATGCGAGCGCATCTCGACGCCGGCTACACGATGGTGAAGATGAAAGTCGGCGGCATGCCGCTCGCCGACGATCTTTCTCGCGTCGAGGCGGTCAAATCGATTCTGCCGCGCGGCGGCAAACTCGCCGTCGACGCCAATTCGAAATTCGGCCGCGCCGACGCGCTCGCTTATGCGCGCGGGCTTGGGCCGTTCGCCCTGCGCTGGTTCGAAGAGCCGTGCGATCCGCTGGACTTCGCGCTTCTTGCCGAGATCGCGAGCGTCTACGACGCGCCGCTATCGACCGGCGAGAACCTCTTTTCCACCCAGGATGTCGAAAATCTTGTGCGGTTCGGCGGACTGAAGCCGCAGCGCAACGACGTCATTCAGGTCGACCCACCGCAAGCCTACGGCATCGTGCAATATGCGCGCACGCTCGCCGTGTTGGCGCGGCATCAATGGCCGCGCAGCCTGATGTTTCCGCACGGCGGCAACCAGACGTCGCTCGCGATCGCCGCAGGCTTCGGGCTCGGCGGCGCGGAATCCTATCCCGGCGTATTCGGCGATTTCGGCGGTTTCGCCGACGACGCGCGGCTGGAAGACGGCTTTCTGACGCTGTCCGACCGCCCCGGCATCGGCTTCGAAGGCCAGTCGCGGCTCTATCGCATCATGCGCGAACTTGCCGCCTAGAGCGCAACGCCGCCCTCACCTACTCGACCTTCAATCCCTTGTCGCGGATGACCGTGCGCCAGCGCGTAATCTCTTCGCGCAGATAAGCCTCAAACTCCTGCGGCGAACTTGGCGCCGGCGTGATGCCGGTGTCGCGTAGCCGCGCGCGCAAATCGGGTTGCTCGAGTGCGGCCACCATTGCGGCATTGAATTTCGCGATCGCCGGCGCGGGCGTACCGGCCGGCGCCAATATGCCGGCCCAGTTGTCGCCGACCACGCCGGCAAATCCTTGTTCGGCGAAAGTCGGAACGGTCGGAAGAATATCGGAACGCTCCTTCGACGTCGTCGCCAGCGCCTTGAGCTTGCCGGCGCGCACTTGCCCGAGCACCGTTGGGATATCGCCGACCAGCCCGTCGAGCCGCCCGCCCACCGCATCGGTGATGGCCTGCGCGGCGCCGCGATAGGGCACCTCCTGCAATTGGATGCCGGCGACGGATTCGAACAACTGCAGGCCGAGATCGGACATCGCGCCGCGGCCGGTAACGCCGATGGTGATCGCTCCCGGTTTTTCGCGGGCGAGCGCGGCGAACTCGCGCGCCGAATTGACCTTCATGTCCGTATTCACCACCAGCACGGGCGAATTGATCGCGGCCTTGCCGACGGCTTCGAAATCCTTGATCGGATCGTAATTCAGATCCTGCCGATAAGCGGGACCGATGGCGGCGGCGCCGGCTGTGGTGAAAAACAGCGTATAGCCGTCGGGATCGGATTGCGCGACATATTGCGCGGCGACGGCGCCGTTGGCGCCCGGCTTGTTCTCGACCGCGACGGCCTCGCCGAGCGTGCTCTGCATCTTGTCCGCGATCAGTCGTGCGGTGCGGTCGGCGGTGCCGCCGGCGGTAAACGCAACGATTAGCCGCACCGGACGGCTCGGATAATCCTCGGCTTGAGCGAGGGTGCCAGCAAAGGCGCCGGCAAGAACGCCAAGCGCCGAAACGAGCGCGCGCAACGCCATCGATCTCGTCGTCGGTAATCTACGAAATTGCATGGTCGGCGCGAGCTCCCCGCCTCCCCTGAAAGGGGAGAGGGTGGAGTCATAGGCAATCGTCCCGCCGTTTGCGATGGGGAAGTTAGGGCATGATACGGAAAAGTGGAAACCGGTTTTCCAAAAAGATCATCCCCGTCAAAAAAGCTAGAGCGGCAATCGATTCAATTTGAAGCGATTGCCGCTCTAGCCCGACAGCCGTTCGACGGCCGCGCCGCAGCGTCCCAGCTTGTCTTCCAGGCGCTCGAAGCCGCGGTCGAGGTGATAGACGCGATTGACGATGGTCTCGCCCTCGGCGGCGAGCGCCGCGATGACGAGCGAAACCGAGGCGCGCAAGTCGGTCGCCATGACCGGTGCGCCTTTGAGCTGCGGAACGCCTTCGATGGTGGCCCGTTCGCCGTCAAGCTGGATCCGCGCGCCGAGCCGCGTCAGTTCGCCGACATGCATGAAGCGGTTTTCGAAAATCGTCTCGGTAATGTGCGAGGTGCCGCTCGCGCGTGTCATCAGCGCCATGAGCTGCGCCTGCAGGTCGGTCGGGAATTCTGGAAACGGCGCGGTCGTGACATCGACCGGCGCGAGGCCCGCGCCGTTGCGGACGATGCGAATGCCTTGGTTCGTCGGCATGACAGTGACGCCGGCGCGCACCAGTACGTCGAGCGCCGCTTGCAAAAGTTCCGGCCGTCCGTTCTGCAGCAAGACGTCGCCGCCCGTCATCGCGGCGGCCATGGCATAGGTGCCGGTCTCGATCCGGTCGGGCAGCACCGCATGCCGGGCGCCTTTTAATCCCGCGACGCCTTCGACGATGATTTGTCGCGTTCCCGCTCCGGAAATGCGCGCGCCCATCTTGTTGAGGCAATCGGCGACGTCGGCGATTTCAGGCTCGCGCGCCGCGTTCTCGATGACGGTCGTCCCCTTGGCAAGCGACGCCGCCATCACCGCGGTATGCGTGCCGCCGACGGTGACCTTGGGAAAGACAATCTCCGCGCCCTTGAGTCCTTTTGGCGCGCGCGCCACCACATAGCCGCCCTCAATGTCGATTTTTGCGCCGAGCTGCTCCACCGCCATGATGAGAAGATCGACCGGCCGCGTGCCGATCGCGCAACCGCCCGGCATGGAGATCCGCGCCTTCCCCATGCGCGCGACCAGCGGCGCCAGCACCCAGAAGCTCGCGCGCATTTTGGAAACAAGTTCGTAGGGCGCGGTCGTGTCGACGATGCGCGCCGCCGAAATATGCAGCGTTTGGCCGTGATCGGCGGTCTCGCCCGAGCGTTTGCCGCTCACCATGATATCGACGCCGTGGTTGCCGAGGATGCGTTCGAGCTGCGCAACGTCGGCAAGGCGCGGCACGTTGTCGAGGATCAAGGTTTGCTCGGTGAGAAGGCTCGCGATCATCAGGGGCAGCGCCGCGTTTTTCGCCCCCGAGATCGGAATGGTGCCGTTAAGCCTGTGGCCGCCGATAATGCGAATCCGATCCATGAGTTAATACCTGCGCAATCCCTGCACTTAATCGCTCCGTTACACTTAAGCCCTGCGCTCCGGCCCACTGCGATGAACGGACCGAGCAGCCTCACAAAATTCGCGCCTGCAGCGGCGCTAAACTTTATGCACAACCGGCATGGCGGCGCAAAGCGGAATCCAAAACAGCGTCAATGCTCACTGGTCGCCCCGATTGCGGCGGAAGTCGGGAGCGGAGTCTGGCGTTTGCACGGCTTTCTCGACCGCGGCCCCGGCCGGCCCGCCCGGACCCGCCGCGGCGCGATCCCTGGCCTGTTGCTTGCGCCGCTTGAGGTTTTCGCGCAGCGCCGCGGACAGGCGCTGCCTGCGCGCCGCCTTCTTGTCCGCTTTGCCGCGTTTGATCATGCCGGATTGCCTGCCGGGATGCTCAAAGCACGCGCGCGATCGCGCCGCAACGCCCTCGCCCCAACACCCGCTGCGCTAGCCGGGTCGCCTCGCTTGTCGCCGGCCGGGACGGTTGCGCCGGGATGGCCGCTATGGCAAGGATCGCCACGCCAACTGATATTATGATCGCGTGCTTCCCATGCTCGTTGAGGGCTAACATCCGTTGCACGCCGGCGCTGCCGTAGCTCAGTGGTAGAGCACTCCCTTGGTAAGGGAGAGGTCGAAAGTTCAATCCTTTCCGGCAGCACCACGTACCCTGCAATTGTCAATTGGTACGAAGCCCGGAAACGTATTTTGCTACAATTTAGGGACGTATTGCAGCGTAGCAGTCAATGCGAGGAGACTACGAAATGAAGCATTTCCTCTTGGAGGGACAGCATCTTGTTCCATTCGAAGAACGCGCTCCCGAGCTGGTAGCCGCGCATCGCAAATTCTTGCAGCAAGGTTACGATGATGGTCGCTTCCTGGTGTCCGGTCCCTCAATCCCGCCCACAGGAGGAATCCTGATAGCTCGAGCGGAATCGCTCGATGAGCTACGTGAGTTTTTAGCCGAGGAGCCGTATTGCAAAGCGAAAGTGATGCGCTTTAGCAAAATCACCGAATTCAAACCAGTACAGCACCAGCCGATTCTGAAGGACTGGTTTGGAGTGCAATGAAGTGAACGGTCCGCTTCGGGCCGCACGCAGTCATTGCCCAGACAATCAATCGATGTCCGTTTTACCGTCGAAAAGCAGATCAAAAGCAGACGTTCATTGGATTCGAATTAATGTCCGCTTCGATTCTCGACGACGTGCGGTTTCCGAACGGTCAATTCCTCGACCTTCAGGTTGGCGAACCGTGCTCTCTCGATCGCGATGCCAATCGCAACGCGGCTGATGGCGAGCGCGCCGACCGCGAGAGCACCGACCGCCGCGGCGACGGGCAAACCCCGCATTTGTGTGCCGATATCCCCTTAAAGTATCTCACCTTTAACTTCACATCGGTGAGGGAGAGGGTCAAAAGTTCAATCCTTTCAGTCACCAGAAACGCCGTTCGGATTTGCGGCTTGTCGAGCGCCTGGACGTGTCTACGCGGCCGCCATGGCATCGGCCTTGTTCAATAAGGCCTCGGCCATTCGAATACTGGCAATGTCGATGAGCCTGCCGTCGAGGGACACCGCGCCTTTTCCTTCCTTCGCGGCCTGATCCATTGCCTCCAATATCCGCCGCGCCTTCGTGACTTCTGCTTTCGATGGCGTGAAGGCCTGATTGGCCAGCTCAATTTGCGATGGGTGAATTGCCCATTTACCTTCATAGCCAAGAACGGCCGCGCGTTTTGCAGCGGCGAGATACCCGTCGGCATCCGAAAAGTCGCCGAACGGGCCATCGATCGGCCGCAAGCCGTACGCCCGGCAAGCGATCAGCATTCGCGTTTGGGCCGCGTGCCACTGGTCGGCCCAGAAGTAGCTTCGCCCTCCCTCGGAATCCTTGTCGGCCAAAACACCGTAATCGGGATTGACGCCGCCGATAACGGTGGTGCGTGCCCGCGTCGAGGCTGCATAATCGGCTACGCCGAATGACATCGCCTCAAGCCGCGGGCTTGATTTCGCGATGGCCTCCACATTGGCCATCCCCAGCGCGGTCTCGATCAGCACCTCAAACCCGATGTGCTTTTTGCGCTTTTTGGCGGTCTCGATCTGAGTCACAAGCATGTCGAGCGCATAGACGTCGGCGGGCACCCCAACTTTCGGGATGAGTATCATGTCGAGACGCGGACAGGCTTCGACGACGTCGACGACGTCACGGTACATATAATGCGTATCAAGACCATTGATGCGCAGCATCATGGTCTTGGTCCCCCATTCGACCTCGTTGAGCGCCGCGATGACATTGCGGCGCGCTTGCTCCTTGTCGCTGGGGGCTACGGCATCCTCGAGGTCGAGGAAGATGATATCGGCCCTGGATTTTGCCGATTTTTCAAAAAGAGATGGATTCGATCCAGGGACAGCCAGTTCCGAGCGATGCAGCCGCGGTCGCGCCTGCTCAACGAGGGTAAAACTCATGATAAACTCCTTCCCATGGATTCAGCCGGTGATGCCGAGGCCGGCGGCGATGCAGTTGATCGATAGCAGGAGGGCCGACTTCAATTCCTCCTTCGCTTGCTTATTTTGCGCAGCGCGGAAGCGACGCAGGAGTTCAACCTGCTGCCGATTGACCTGATTGATGATGGGTAATCGGCTGTTGAGCCGCTCACGATATTCTCGGAAGCGCTGCGCGATATCCTCGCCGCCGGTGATGCGCAGGATCGCGTCACGAGTCAGCATGTATTCGCTTTCAATCGCCGACAAGATCGCCCCGCGTAGCGCCTTATCGTCGACGAGACCCGCATACTGACCGGCGATGGAAAGATCGACGAGGGCCAGAGTCTTCTCCACCTCGTCGATGATGAGCCGGAACAGCCGCGATTCCATGAACATGCGGCCCAACAGCGCCCTTCCGCGCTCACCTCGAACTTCGACGAAGCTTGCTAGACCACTACCCACGCCGTACCACCCGGTAATCGCGTGGCGATTCTGTGCCCAAGCAAACACCCACGGGATAGCGCGCAGATCGGCCAAGCTTTGTCCGCCGAACCGGCTGGCCGGCCGAGACCCGATGTTGAGCAGTGAGATTTCCTCGAGCGGACTTGCCGCCTGAAAGTAAGCAACAAGATTAGGATCGCTCACGAGGCGGTGGTAAACGGCGTGGGAGGCGCCCGATATCGCTTCGATGGCATCGTCGAATTCGGCTTTCGGAATCAGCGCTTCTTCGCGTTCGGATTTCAGTGCATGCTCGAAAACGCTGCTGGCCAGGAGTTCGATCTGGTAGGCGGCGGTGCCGCGGTTGGCGTATTTGAATGAGACCACTTCGCCCTGTTCGGTAACGCGGAAACGGCCCCGGATCGATCCTGCGGGCTGCGCCGCGATCGCGCGGCCGGTCGGCGCGCCACCTCGGCTGACCGAACCGCCGCGGCCGTGAAAAAAAGCGATTGCAATCCCCGATTCCTCACCGAGCCGGGTTAACTTCGACTGCGCCTTGGCTAGTTCCCAGTTCGACGTCACAAAGCCGCCGTCCTTATTGGAATCGGAATATCCGATCATGACTTCCTGGACACCCCCCTGCCAGCGCGCGCTGCGTCTTACCAATGGGATCTCCAGGAGGGAGCGCATGATCGCGGGCGCCGCGCGAAGATCGGCGATGGTCTCGAACAAAGGCACAATCGGTACGGGACAGATTTCGACACCAGCGGCGTCGAGAAAGAGACCCGCCTCCTTGGCCAGCACATAGGCTCCAAGAATGTCGGAAACAGAACGCGTCATGCTCAGGATGAAACTACCGAAAGCTTCACGATCGAGCTTAAGACGCATCTCGCTAATCAGCCTGAACATCGCCAGCGTATCTTCGGCTTCGCGAGGCATTTCGGCGGGCGCGCGATCACCTTGACGCACGCGTGCAAGCTCGGCGAGCAGCCAAGCTTGCCATTCCTGAGAGCTGGGTTCCGGTGGTTCGCCGCCGTCTCGAGATGTCGCGCGCCATAGCGCCTGCAGAGCTTGCGTCGCACGAGTCGTATTTTCTCGCAAATCGAGACGCGCGGTGCCGAACCGGAAAATCTCGACCGCCCAGCGCGCCGGGCGCACAAGGTTGACGGCAAGCGACGAGCAATTTGAATCGAGCAAGGCCTTTTCCAGTATGCGCAACTCCACGATCAGCTCGTCAGCGTTGGTGTAACGCGGTCGCGCGTTCCCCCTGCCCTGTATTGATCGAATCGACTCGTCGAGTTTGTGGAGTGTGCAGGTCAAATATTGCCGGTAGGGCTCTCCGGGATTGCGGGCGCTAATCCCGGCCGGGTCTCCGCTGGCTTCGAGCTGACGATTGAGTTCGCTTCTAAAATCGTCCGGAATTGGTTGAAAGCGTTCGCTGATCGACAACGCACGCGCCAATTCGGCCAGCCGGCGCTTGTAGTAACACATCCCGGCAAGCGCGTGCTCGCGCAATGTGTTTCGCGTCACGGAATTGGTCACGAAGGGATTGCCATCGTGATCGCCGCCAATCCAGGAGCCAAATTGGAGGAACGGCGTCACTTCGAAACAACCTTCGGGATAGTATTGGCGGAGTGCCCGTTCGAAAGAGGAAAGCATTTCGGGGACGACATCAAATAAGGTCTCGTCAAAAAAATGCAGTCCCCAGGCGACTTCCTGTTCTACCGTGGATTTTTCAAGACGCAGTTCACCGGTTATCCATAGCAACTCAATCTGGTCTCGCAGCGCATCGACAAGGTTGCTGCGCTCCCGCGCCGTCCAGCGCGACGAGTCAAGCTCCCTGAGCAACAGATAAATTTTGCGATGCTTCTCAAGGACGGTGACGCGTTTTGCTTCGGTTGGATGCGCCGTGATCACCGGCCGAATGCGCAGAGTCGCGAGACGGGATTGGATTGCTTCAGCGGTAACGCCGGAGCGGGAGGCCTCGGCTAGCACATAGTCAAATGTCCCGCGCAGCCGGTCGCGACCGCGCGTGCTTTCGATTTGCCGGCGCTGGCGCATTGCCGCGGCTTGCTCCGCGATCGAGAGGAGCTGAAACCAGATCCCCTGAGCCTGCAGAGCACGTCCCATAAGCGCCGGAGTGAAGTCGTTTGTCGTTGCAATACCGCGGAGCACCTCTTCGATCTCGGGCTGGTGGCGGCGGGCGACATCGAGGAGAAGATCGAATAGGAGGTCAGCCTCCCCTTTGACAATGGTCGCGGTCGGCGGCCTGTCCGATGGCCGCTCTGCGTCCAACGGCTCTGCGTCCGACAAATGCTCGACGGTCTGGATCATGGAATCGCTGCGCACCACGCCGGAATTGATTTCCTACGCCGGGATTAAGTGTGCTTTCCTCCCGCTCAACACCCGCATCATGGTCGAGCCAAATTCAGCGGGGCTCGGCGCCACTGTCAGGCCGTAGGAGCGCATGATTTCGGTTTTTTCCGCCGCACTGTCGCCGACGGCGGAAATTATCGCGCCGGCATGACCCATGCGCCGACCCTTTGGAGCGGTCAGCCCTGCCACAAAGCCCACGACCGGTTTGCTCATATTGTCCTTGATCCAGGCGGCGGCCTGCGCCTCTTGCGGCCCACCGATCTCGCCGATCATCAGAACCGCCTCGGTGTCGTCGTCCTGTTCAAAAAGCGCGAGATGATCGAGGAAAGAACTGCCATTGATTGGGTCGCCGCCGATGCCGACGCTCGTCGAAATGCCGCTGCCAACCGCTTTCATCTGCGATGCGGCTTCGTAGCCAAGCGTGCCTGAACGCGAAACGACCCCGACACGGCCGCGAATGTAAATATGCCCAGGCATAATCCCCAGCATTGCCTTTCCTGGGCTGATGATTCCCGCACAGTTGGGACCAACGAGCATGGTGCGCCGCTCTTTCGGGTAGCGCATCAGGTAACGTTTCACCCTGATCATGTCTTGTGCCGGAATCCCATCCGTGATCGAGCACACAAGCCGTATTCCGGCGTCGGCGGCTTCCATGACCGCGTCCGCCGCAAAGGCGGGCGCCACGAAGGTGATACTGGCCGTCGCTCCAGTCGCCTTCACCGCGTCCTTCATTGTATCGAAGACGGGCAAGCCGAGATGGGTTGTCCCCCCTTTGCCCGGTGTGACGCCGCCGACGACGTTGCTGCCGTAGCCGATCATCTCCTTGGTATGGAAAGTGCCTTTGTCGCCGGTGATTCCTTGAACGACGATCGGAGTTTTTTCATCAATGAGAATACTCATCGCTCGCTCCCCCGGATCATGTTGTCGTGGCCGCGAGCTTGCATGCGGCGACAGCCTTTTGCGCAGCATCGGCTAGAGTGTCGGCGCTGACGATCGGTATGCCACTCTCCGCGATGATCCTGCGACCGGCTTCGACATTAGTCCCGGCAAGACGCACCACGAGGGGAACGCCGATTGAAATTTCCCGACAGGCTTGCACGATGCCTTGAGCCACCCAATCACAGCGGTTGATTCCGGCGAAGATGTTGACAAGGACCACGCGCACGTTCCGGTCGGACAGCACGAGCCTGAAAGCGGACGCGACGCGGTCGGGAGAAGCGCCGCCGCCGACATCGAGAAAGTTGGCGGGACTACCGCCGGCATGTTTGATCATGTCCATCGTCGCCATCGCCAGCCCGGCTCCATTGACAATGCAGCCGATTTCGCCGTCGAGGCCGATATAATTCAAATTGCGCTCTGCGGCCTGTGCTTCGCGCGGGTCTTGCTGAGACGGATCGTGCAGGTCCGCCACGTTGTTCCGCCGGAACAGTGCGTTGTCATCGAATGACATCTTGGCATCGAGTGCGATGATGCGATCGTCCTTGGTGAGCACGAGCGGATTGATCTCGAGCATCGTCGCGTCGCAGTCGCGGAAGGCCCGGTAAGCGCTCATGATCGTCGCCACCGCGCGGGCCACCTGCTTAATATTGAGTCCGAGCTGAAACGCCAGTTCGCGCGCCTGAAACGCCTGCATTCCGACGGCGGGTTCGACAACGACCTGAAGGATGGCTCGCGGATCGGTCCTGGCGATCTCCTCGATTTCCATCCCGCCGTGACGGGACGCGATCACACGCACCCGCTCCACCTTTCGATCGAGGACATATCCCAGATAAAGCTCCCTCTCATAGGAATCGGCCACCTCGATATAGATGCGCTGAACGGGCTTTCCTTCGGGACCGGTCTGAGCCGTGACAAGACGTTTGCCGAGCAGAGCGCGCGCGGCTTCATGGACTTCGTGATAAGTCCTGCAGAGTTTGATCCCGCCAGCTTTGCCGCGGCCACCGGCGTGAATTTGCGCCTTCACCGCCCAGTGCCAACCACCCAACTCTGTTGCGGCGTAAACCGCTTGATCAGGGCTAAACGCGATAGCGCCACGTGGAATTGTCACGCCAAAATTGGCCAGTAGTTCTTTCGCCTGATATTCGTGGACGTCCATTTCATCCTCCTTCCACCGTCCGGCAGGCTCGCGATCAGCCCAGTTTCCACTTCGCGAAAATTCGCTCTTGCGCCGGCGAAAAAGTTCAAGGAAACGCTGCGTGGCGCGACATACGCGGCGGCAGCGGCAACTCGGGCGTGGCTGACGGCGTTACGATCGCTTTTTTTCGGCGGGTCGCCTGCCAAGGCTGATGACCGTGAGGCACGCGCAGCGGCAGCAGATCAGCGCGAAAAGCGTCGCTTGGATCGCCTGGGCGTGCGTTGCCGACAGATGTTCTCTGGATCATCGGCAGCCTCCTGTTTGGACCGTTTTCTTGCCCTTATGCCGCTGTTTGGCGTTTCTAGGCTCAGGACTACCATTAAAGATAGCGCAACTCTCAACTTTTCTGGTTCATGTGTTGTATGTTTCCATACTTGGATGCTATTTTTGTTAAGTTGTATTAAAAGGTAAGCGCGGCTTCGATCTCTCACCTTTGGACCCGAGATCGCTACGGCAGGCTGACGGCGAGGTGACGGATTCTGGCTCGCCGCCTTGATCGGACCCTGACGATGGCAGCCGAACCGTTCCGGATCTTCACGCTCACGTGCCCACGCACCTGTTCGCTTTTGCGCACCTGTGCGTGCACGCTCGTCACAGCGGTCGGAACATAAAAGCAATCGTCACGCCTGCCGCGAGCGCCAGGAACGACAGTGCCGCCATCACCGGCACTGGCGGCCGGGGCACCCCGCTCTCAATCATGGACATGGAAGGCTTGCCATTGGGCGCGCCACCCATGCCGTAGCGAGCCCATGAGCCTTGGAGCCGGAGGCGCGGGCGGCGTGAGCGGGTGCACTGGCAACCGCGTCTACCGGGCGCACGGTCATCATGCCGTGCTTGAGATGGTTCGCCATGAGCCACTCGGGCGCAATGCGCTCGGCCGCGTCCGCTTCCTCGCTCCGCGTCAATTCCGTTTCGCGCCTTGGACCGATCGGCGCAACAGCGCGTAAAGGCTGCCGCCCGTTGCCGCGCCGAGGACGTAGACGACGACCGCCAGGATCGCGAGCGGGGCGCGGATGCCGAACTGAAGGAAGGATACGGTGACGAAATCGCGGTTCTGAACGCAGAACACGGCGATAGCTGCTGCGAACAGAGCAATCACAAGCAGATAAACCCAGCGCATAACAGCCTCCCGTATTTTGGTGCTTGCTGCCGCAATAAACGAGGGCCCGATTATTGCATTGAATTCGCGCAACGAATTCCTAGATAGATGTGCAACAGGCCGCGCTGGGCGGCCATCCCCTCCCCAAATGACACCCCCTGGCCGCTCAGCTTAGAAGCCTCAGTGTGAGTGCCAAGCAAACTGCGAACAATCCCAAACGCGTACCGAGCTTGGGGTTCTTTTTTGTGGCGACCTAGGCATGATCCGGAAAAAGCCTGCCCCGAACGCCGATCCAGGGCGGCACCGATCTTCGAAAAGATCATGCCCAACAAACATCTAGACCGCGATTCAGTTTGAAACGATTACGCGGCAGCGGTGTCTCTAATCAAAATTATTGCGGCTAGTTCCCGATTCAATGCCATCCCGGCATTGAAAAAAGTAGCAGCGCAAACATCACGATAACCGTGGCGGCTCCCAGAGCAATGTCCGCAAGTTCCGGACTGCGCATGCTCCCCACCCCTTTGTAGACAACTTTCCAGACCAACATGCCCGGAATTGGCCAACCGCTATGTGACGCTTGTCACAGGAGTCGCCTTTGTCCACCGATATCCACATGGCCGCTGAAAAAAGAACCCGCCACACGGCGGTGTCCATTGGGGTGGGAGGGAAGGCGAGCATGAAACCTTTGAATAATGCTATCGCCGCCTTCTGGTCCGTTGCCCGTTTAATGGGTGGTTTGATTGCGCTTTATTCCTGCAACGATGGATGGGCACATCGTCTAAATCGCGGCGACCTTCGCGAAGCCACCGGAGCTACTGCGCAAAGTTAACTGACGCGGCTTCGCAGACCGTATCTAGTACACGTGCCGCCGATATACCCGACGCTCATGTCTCCGGGCGGCGCCGGCTACACTTCCCGGTGTTGCGGGTCTGCCAACTATGGCGAAAGCTTTGTCCTCCGACACGGACAAATTCTTGTCCGCCGACCACTTGACCGAAATTGGGGAGGCAGAGAGGATCACGGCGGCGATAATGGTCGCACCGATCAGAACGGATTTGCGCATAGCCGTTACTCCCAGCAAGCACAACGCAAAAAAAAGTCAACCATAGGGAACCAATCAGTGCTTTGATCAGAGTCAAATCGAACGAGCCGGACCGGATTGCTTGGCCTCAAAATCCCGCCTACTCCGCTCGTCAGAGCCGACAAGATCATCGAATAAATTACGACTCGGTCGGAACGACCTTGCAAGGCGTCGAGCGGCGGTCATCTTGACAGCGCGCGTCGGGCCTCACTCAATGCCGCCGCCGCAAGGGAAGCGAAAAGCATGAACATCAGACCGCCGCGCATCGGCCCGCAGCCGTGGGAGATCGTACGCAACAAGCTCGACCAGTCGCTGCCGTTCGCCAATATGCGCGACACGCCCTATTACCGCGACGCGGTGTGGGAGCAGTTCTCGCCGCAGGAATATGACCGCCGCTACCGCGCGCTCCGGACGAAAATGCGCGAACACAAACTCGACGCGCTCATCGTGCCAGGCGGCCCGAGCCATTGGAGCTTCGGCGGCGGCATGCTGTGGCTGACCGGCCATTGGGAATGGCACGCGCTCGCGAGCTACGTTCTGGTCCCGCTCGATGGCGAGCCGACATTGATTTATTCGATGGGCGGAACGCATGCCGAGGCGGTGCGCCGCCAAGTCGAGGTCGCGGTCAAGGACGTACGCCACAGCCGCAACGGCCGCTATGCCGATGTCATGGTGGAGCGTCTGCGCGAGCTCAAGCTCGAACGCGGCCGGATCGGACTGATGGAGATCGATCCGCGCCACGCGGATTACCTCCCGGTCAATCAATATAACGTGCTGCGCGAGAACCTGCCCGATGCCGAGCTTGTCTTCACGCAAGGCTTTCTGCACGAACTGCTTTCGATCCACAGCGCCGAAGAGCTCGATTGCATCCGCAAAGCCGGCAAGCTCTGCCAAAAAGCCATGGAGGCGATGGTCGCGCGCGCGCGGCCGGGCGTGAAGGAATATGAGTTGCGCGCAGCCGCCGGCGCCGCCATTCTCGAAGGCGGCGGCGACATCGATTTCCTGATCATCGGCTCGACCCCGATGGCTAATCCGGCGCTGATTTTCGGCAATCCGCGCCCGTCGGCGCGCGTTTTGCAAAAGGGCGACATCGTCAACATGGAGCTTGCCGCGGGCTATCGCGGCTACACCGCGCAAATCGGCTCGCCGATCTGTCTCGGCGAGCCGACCGGGATGGTGCGCAAATTCTGGGAAGAGATCACGCTGCCGGGCTACCGCCGCATCGTCGCCGAAATCGCGCCGGGCAAGCCGGCCGAAGCCATGCGCCGGGCTAGCAAATTTTTCCGCGACAACGGCTATCAGTCGCGCCCGACCCAGGTGCACGGCATCGATCTCGTCACCGACAAGCCGCATGTCGTGGCCGAACATGTTTCGGCGGAAAAATTCGAGGAAGTGCTCAGGCCGGGAATGGTGATCATGGCCGAGCCCAATCCGATCACCGCCGACGGCCTGTTCGGTATTTTCTTAGGCCACACTTTCATCGTGACCGAGAGCGGCCACGAAGTGGTCGACGATTTCCCGCTGGAAATCGCGGTGGCGGAGTGACTTTAGCGCTCGGCGCCGTCACATGAATGATCGAAATGACCGGGACAAGCCCGGCATGACGACTTGGATCATCGCGGCAGCAAGAACTTGAAATCGCAACCCTCGTCGGCGCCGAGAATCTGCTCGGCGAAAAGCTTCGCATAGCCGCGTTCGGGGATAACGGCCTTGGCGGCGGCGGCTGTAGCGCGCTTTTTCAGTTCGGCCTCGTCGACCAGAAGCTCGATGCGGCGCTTCTTGACTGAGAGCCGGATGCGGTCGCCGCTGCGCACCAGACCGAGCGGCCCGCCGGAAGCGGCGTCGGGCGTGACATGCAGCACGATGGTGCCGAAGGCGGTGCCGCTCATGCGCGCGTCGGAAATGCGGATCATGTCCTTGACCCCACGCTGCGCGAGCTTTTTCGGTATCGGCAGGTAGCCGGCCTCCGGCATGCAAGCCGGCGCATGCGGCCCGGCATTTTGCAACACCAAAATGTCCGCAGGTTCGACATCGAGCTTCGGATCGTCGATCCGCGCGGCGAGATCCTCGAGCGAGGAAAACACCACGGCGCGCCCCTCATGCTCGAACAGCTTCGCATCGGCCGCGGAACGCTTGAGGACGGCGCCCTTCGGCGCGAGATTGCCGAACAGCGCGACCAATCCGCCCTCGGCTTCGAGCGGTTTGGCGAAAGCCGCAATGATCGCGCGATCGACGTAATCGGCGTCCTCGTCGAGCCGTTCGCCGAGCGTTTCGCCGGTTACAGTCATGCAATCGAGGTGCAGGAGCGGTTTCAATTCGCGAAGCAGCGCGCCCATCCCGCCGGCCGCGCAAAAATCTTCCATGTAACCGTTGCCGACCGGCTTGAGATTGACCAGCACCGGCGTCGAATCGGAAAGCGCGTTGAGCCGATCAAGCGAAACCTTGACGCCGGCGCGTCCGGCTATGGCCGTGAGATGAATGACCGCATTGGTCGAACCGCCGAGCGCGAGAAGAACGCGCATCGCGTTTTCGACCGATTTTTCATTGATGAATCGCGACGGCGTTCGTTGCGAACCGATCAGCTTCACGGCTGCGGCGCCGCTCGCCTCGGCGGCGCGCAAACGATCGGCGTGCACCGCCGGGATCGCGGCGGTACCGGGCAGACAGAGGCCGAGCGCTTCGACCAGGCACGCCATTGTCGAGGCCGTGCCCATGACGGCGCAGGTGCCGGCCGTCACGGCGAGCTGGCCTTCGACGGCCGAGATTTCGTCGGCATCGATTTCGCCGGCGCGGTAGCGCGCCCAAAACCGGCGGCAATCGGTGCAGGCGCCGAGCCGCTCGCCGCGATGCCGCCCGGTCATCATCGGCCCGGCGACGAGCGCGATCGCCGGACGATCGGCGGAAATCGCGCCCATCAGTTGCGCCGGGACGGTCTTGTCACAGCCGCCCATCAGCACCACCGCATCCATGGGCTGGGCGCGGATCATTTCTTCGGTGTCGATCGCCATCAGGTTGCGATATTTGAGGCTGGTCGGGGTGAGAAAGACTTCACCCAGCGAGATCGTCGGAAATTCGAGCGGCAGAGCGCCCGCGGCCAGCACGCCGCGCTTCACCGCGGCCAGGAGTTCGGGAAAGTGGCGGTGACAATTGTTGAAGTCCGAGGCCGTATAGGCGATGCCGACGACCGGTTTATCCAAAAACGCACGCGAATAACCCATCGATTGCGCGAACGAGCGGCGCAAGTAGCGCGAGAAATCGCGGTCGCCATAGTCGGTAAGGCCATGATTAAGGCCGGCAGTACGGTCGGTCATCGGTCCATCGCTTCATTGGTTTATTGCGGCTTAATGGCGCCGGGGGAGACACGGAAATCATAGCTTTTTTCGGCAAATTGACACGGATCAATCGCGCGGCAACCAAGCGCGGCTATATGGCCTCGACAAACACCCTGGAACGCTTCTAGAAGTCTTCCGCTGAAGTTCCAAGCGGAATGGACTGTGGACTGGAACATGGATTGAACCGGCGGGGTGCCGGAAGCGGTTGCCGATGGCCTATCCCAATAATCGCCCGGAAATAAACTATCACGGCTATTTCACCGCCGCGCTTGAGCGCCTGCACACGGAACGGCGGTACCGGGTATTCGCCGATCTGGAGCGCATTGCCGGGCGCTTCCCGCACGCGCTGTGGCATTCGCCGAATGGGGCGAGAAATGTCGTGATCTGGTGTTCCAACGACTATCTCGGCATGGGCCAGCACCCGAAAGTCGTCGGCGCCATGGTCGAGACCGCGACCCGCATGGGCACCGGCGCCGGCGGCACCCGAAACATCGCCGGCAACAATCATCCGCTGGTCGAGCTGGAGCGGGAACTCGCCGATCTGCACGGCAAACAAGCCGCGCTGGTCTTCACCTCCGGATATGTCTCGAACGAAACCGGCATTGCCACCATCGCGCGGCTGATGCCGAATTGCCTGATCCTGTCGGATGCCCGGAATCACAATTCCATGATCGAGGGCGTGCGCCAGGCGCATTGCGAGAAGCAAATCTTCCGCCACAACGACATGACGCATCTGGAAGAACTTCTGGCCGCGGCCGACCCGTCCCGGCCGAAGCTCATCGTGTTCGAAAGCCTCTATTCCATGGACGGCGACGTCGCGCCGGTGAAGCAGATCTGCGATCTCGCGGCGCGCTACGGCGCAATGACCTATATCGACGAGGTTCATGCGGTCGGCATGTACGGCCCGCGCGGGGGCGGAATTGCCGAGCGCGAAGACGTCATGGATCGCATCGACGTCATCGAGGGAACGCTCGCCAAGGCGTTCGGCTGCCTCGGCGGCTATATCGCCGGCTCAAACACGCTGATCGACGCCGTGCGCTCTTATGCCCCCGGCTTTATTTTCACCACCGCGCTGCCGCCGTCGGTTTGCGCGGCGGCGACGGCCGCGATCCGGCACCTGAAAAGCTCGAACTGGGAGCGCGAACGGCATCAGGAGCGCGCGGCGCGCACCAGGGCCGTGCTCGCCGCCGCGGCTTTGCCGGTGATGACCGGCTCAACACATATCGTGCCGGTCTTCGTCGGCGATCCGGAACTGTGCAAGCAGGCCAGCGATCTCCTGCTCGCCGAGCACGGCATTTACATCCAGCCGATCAATTACCCGACGGTGCCGAAGGGAACCGAGCGGCTGCGTATCACCCCGAGCCCCTATCACGACGATAGCTTGATCGACGCGCTGGCCGAGGCCTTGGTCGAGGTGTGGCAACGGCTGCGACTGCCGTTCAAGGAACGCGCGCTCGCGGCGGAGTAACCGCCGGCGCCATTTTCGGCTTCGCTTCCTCGAGCTTGCTTGCTTCGCTATGAGGCTCGCCATGGGACGCAGGGGCGATCCGCCGCGCCGCCACGGCGACCGAGAACGTCACCACTAAAAAACGCGCGAGATGGTGCGCCCCGACATAGACCGGATCGAGGTGCAGCGCGAGCGCCAGCACCATCATCGTATCCTGCGCGCCCGGTGAAAAGGCGATGACGATGTTGGCGATCGGAAACGCAAACAGCCGCGCGACAATTAGAATGAATACCGTTGCGACCGCCATCGACACCGCGAACGAACCGAACGCGGCGCCGAGATAGCCGACCAGCATCCGCGCGGTCGTGTTGGCAAATCGCGAGCCCACCAGCGCGCCGAGCGTGACGACCGATGTGCCGCCGAGCCACCACGGCAGCGCCGCGTGAATGAGGCCGGTCCCGTGCAACAGGCCGGACCCCGCCAGCGCGCCGAACAGCAATCCGCCGGGAAAGCGCAATCGCATGAATACGAGCGCGAATGTCGTTGCCACGCCGATCAGAAGGCTCATTTCGCCGATGACGGAAAATCCGGCCGGTCCGCGCGCGACCGGCATCGCCGGCACGACCAGACCGAACAGCGCCAATCCGTTCGGCAGGCCGAGGACCAGCAGGAGAACGCGCACCGTCTGGACGATGGCGATGGCGCGCAGATCGCCGCCGAGCTCGCTCGAGAGCGCGATGACCTGAGCCATCGAGCCCGGACTCGCGCCCAACAGGGCCGAGAGCGGGTCCCAGCGATGAACGACGCGCAGATAGGTCATCGTCGCGGCGATCATGCCGAGCGAGGCCAGCATCAACAAAGCGATGCTCACGGGCCAGACCGACACGCCGCGCAGCGTTTCCGGCGTGACCACCGTGCCAAGCAGCGTACCGACGACGACATAACAAATACGCGCGAGCGGCAGCGGCACGCGCATCGGACGTCCCAGCAGGGCCGCCGTCGCCACGGCCAGCACCGAGCCCGACACCAGCCCCGCCGGCAGACCCAAAAAAATGAATGCCAGCCCGCCGGCAAGCGCGAGCGTGATCGTTTCAGCGGTCTCGGTGAGCGTGCGGCGTGATGGGATGTTCATCATCGATCGGCCAAGTCCGACGATGAATGCCGACTGCGCCGCGAGCCGTCAACGTTGCATCGGAAATCGGCCTATCGAATCGTTCCCCGGAACAATCCCCCACTTTGCGCGGCCGATGGACACCCCGGTTAAAGTATGGTGACGTGACGCAAAGAGAGCGCTCGGACCCAAGGCGCCGGCACGTTCGTGCTTAGGGTAAGGTCATGCTGCAGGGCTGGGTCATCGTCGTCATTGCGCTCGCCTATATCGGGCTATTGTTCCTGGTTGCGAGCTACGGCGACCGCACGCGCGTCACCCGCGGCGGCGCGGCCCGGCTTTTCATCTATCCGCTGTCGCTCGCGATCTATTGCACCTCATGGACATTTTTCGGCTCGGTCGGTCTTGCCTCGCGCGCCGGCTTCGACTTTCTCACCATCTATGCCGGTCCGATGCTGATGGTCGGCCTCGGCTTTCCGCTGCTCATCCGCATCGTGCGGCTCGCCAAGGCCCAGAACATCACCTCGATCGCCGATTTCATCGCGGCGCGCTACGGCAAGAGCCAGTCCGTGGCCGCGACCGTGGCGCTGATCGCGATCGTCGGCATGATCCCGTATATCGCGCTGCAGCTCAAAGCGGTGTCGTCTTCGGTGTCCGCTATCCTGACCGAAGCCTCGGCCGGCGCCACGGCGCAGCCGCTGCTCGGCGACATCGCGCTCTTCGTCGCGCTGGCGATGGCGACGTTTGCCGTGCTGTTCGGCACCCGCCATATCGATGCGACCGAACATCAGGACGGCTTGATGCTGGCGATCGCGACCGAGTCGATCGTCAAACTTGTCGCTTTTCTCACCGTTGGCGTCTTCGTGACATTCTTCATGTTCCCGGGACCGCTGGCCTTGTTCGCGCATGCGCTCGACCGGCCGCAGACCGCGGCGGTGCTGACGCGCGCGCCGCAATTGGCACCGCTGTGCGCCATGACGGCGCTGTCGCTGTTCGCCATCGTGCTGTTGCCACGCCAATTCCACGTCACGGTCGTCGAGAATCGCAGCGAAGCCGAAATTCGCCGCGCGGCATGGCTTTTTCCGCTCTATTTGGTGCTCATCAATCTGTTCGTGCTGCCGGTCGCGATGGCGGGCCTGTTGACCTTCCCGGCCGGCCGCGTCGACAGCGACATGTTCGTGGTGGCGCTGCCGTTGGCGGCGCACTCCGAATCGATCACGCTCATCGCCTTCGTCGGCGGCCTCTCGGCGGCGACCGCGATGGTGATCGTAGAGACGGTCGCGCTTGCGATCATGGTCTCGAACGACATCGTCATGCCGCTCGTTCTTAAGCGGCGCGCGACGCTTGCCGGAGAACCGGCCGACGCCGGTGCGCAGCTCCTGACAGCGCGGCGCATTGCGATTTTCGTCATTCTGCTCTTTGCCTACATCTACTACCGCTCCGCCGGGGAAGCGCAGCTTGCCGCGATCGGGCTTTTGTCGTTTGCCGCCATTGCGCAATTGGCGCCGGCGTTTTTCGGCGGCCTCATCTGGCGGCGCGGCACGTCGTCCGGCGCCATCGCCGGGATGAGCGCGGGCATTCTAGTCTGGGGCTACACACTCTTGTTGCCGAGCATTTCCGCCGCCGGCATCATGGGTCCGAGCATATTGACCGACGGGCCGTGGGGCGCCGCCCTGCTGCGGCCCGAGGCGCTGTTCGGGATCGATCAGCCGCCGCTCGTGCACGGCGTGCTCTTCAGCCTCGCCGCCAATATCGCCTGCTACATCGGTTGCTCCCTGATCCGGCGTCCGACCGCAATCGAGCGGATGCAGGGCGATCTGTTCGCGCCGCCGTCGCTCGCGCCGATCCTCGGCCCCATGACCCCGAGCTTTCGGCTGCGCCGCGCTTCGGTCGCCGTCGAAGAGCTGATCGACACCGTGGCGCGTTATCTCGGCGAGGAGCGCACGCGCGGTTCCTTCGCCAGTTTCGCCGCGACGCGGCGCATCAGCCTCGAACCGGCGGCCGAAGCTGATTTTCAGCTCCTGCAATATGCTGAATATCTCCTCGCCTCCGCGATCGGAGCCGCCTCGTCGCGGCTTGTGCTCTCGCTGTTGTTGCGCAAGCGCACGGTCTCGACCAAAGCCGCGCTGAAGCTGCTCGACGACGCCAACGCCGCCATCCATTACAACAGGGAGATTTTGCAGACCGCGCTCGATCGCGTCCGCCAAGGGATCGCGGTGTTCGACAAGGAGCTGGCGCTGGTTTGCTGGAACCGGCAGTTCGGCGAAATCTTCGACCTGCCGCACGAACTCACCCGCGTCGGAATAGCGCTCCCCCAGATTTTGCGCCACATCGCGCAGCACGGCCAATGCAACGGCAGGAACGTCGACGAATTCATCGCCGATCGCATCGCCAAATATACGTCGGACGCCGAGCCTTTTCTCGAGCGCATCGCCGAGCGCAAGCTGGTCATCGAAGTTCGCGCCAACCGCATGCCCGACGGCGGCCTGGTGACCACGTTTACGGATATCACGCCAAGCGTGAAAGCCGCCGAGGCGCTGGAGCGCGCCAATGCGACGCTGGAACGACGCGTGCGCGAACGCACCGGGGAGCTGACGCGGCTTAATGCCGAGCTGGAACGCGCCAAGGCGCAAGCCGACGAGGCGAACGTCTCCAAGACGCGCTTTGTTGCCGCGGCGAGCCATGACATTTTGCAGCCGCTCAACGCCGCCCGGCTTTACGTCACAAGCCTGATTGAGCGCCAGCGCGCCGGCGAGGATACCGACCTCATCCAGAACATCGACGCCTCGCTCGAAGCGGTCGAGGAGATTTTCTCCGCGCTCCTCGATATTTCCCGCCTCGACACCGGCGCGATGAAACCGGAATTCGCCGATTTTCGCATTGACGAATTGTTGCACCGGCTCGAAGTCGAATTTACGCCGCTGGCGCGCGAAAAGGGCCTCAAACTCGTGTTCATGCCCTGTTCGCTCTACGTGCGTTCGGACCGACGCCTGTTGCGGCGGCTCCTGCAAAATCTCATTTCCAACGCGATCAAATATACGCCGAACGGCCGTGTCCTCGTCGGTTGCCGGCGCCGCGGCGAGCGGCTGCGCGTCGAGGTTTACGATACCGGCATCGGGATTCCGCAGACCAAACGCCGTGCCGTCTTCAGGGAGTTTCATCGCCTCGATCAGGGCGCGCGCGTCGCGCGTGGCGTCGGCTTGGGTCTCTCCATCGTCGAACGCATTGCGCGCGTGCTCGACTGCGAGGTCGCGCTGAAATCGCAGCTCGGCCGCGGCTCACGCTTTTCTGTGGAGGCGCCACGCGCCGCGGGCGATGTGGCCGCGTTAAAGCTTCGCGTCATGCCGCGCCTCGAAGCCGGGCGGCTCGACGGCGTGGTCGTGCTCTGCATCGACAACGAGCAGGCAATTCTCGACGGCATGGAGACGCTGCTCGGCGGCTGGGGCTGCCGCGTGATCAAGGCCGCCGACCTCGCCGAGGCGCTGGCGAGCCTCGACGCGCAAGGCCTTGAGCCGGATGGATTTCTGGTCGACTACCACCTCGACGATGGCAATGGCATCGCCGCCATTGCCGAACTACGCCGCCGCTACGGACGCCAAGACGGCCGCGATGTCCCGGCCATCGTGATCACCGCCGACCGCTCGCTCCACGTTCGTGAAGCGGCCCGCGCCGAAGGGGCGCATCTTCTGAACAAGCCGATAAAGCCTGCCTCCCTGCGCGCCCTGATGACGCAATGGCGGGTGCAGCGCGTCGCGGCGGAGTAATTCCGGGCAAGACCCATCACTCCTGCGGCGCCTGTCGCGGCCACTGTCCGGCTTCGATTTTACCCGCGGCGATGACGGCTTGTGTCCGGCTCTCGACCCCGAGTTTCTGCAGAATTGCCGAGACGTGAGCCTTCACGGTCGCTTCCGAAACGCCAAGCTCATAGGCGATTTGCTTGTTGAGCAGACCGCCGGAAAGCATCATCAGAACGCGAACCTGTTGCGGCGTCAGCGTCGAAAGCCGCCTGATCATGGCCGCGCTTTCGGCATCAGATCCGGCGGAAAGGTCGACATCCGGCGGAGTCCACAACTGCCCTTGCAGCACGTGCGCAATGGCCTGCCGCAGCGCCTCGACCCCGAGCGTCTTCGGCAAAAAGCCCGCGGCGCCGAATTCCATGCAGCGGCGGATCACGGCCGGATCGTCGTTTGCCGACACGATCGCGATCGGCAGGCTCGGATATTGCGCGCGCAAATACATCAGCCCGGAAAAGCCGCGCGCCCCCGGCATTCGTAGATCGAGCAGGATCAAATCCATGTCGCCGCCGCCGCGCTCGAGCCGCTCCACGACCTCTTCAAAAGTGCCGGCCTCGGCGACGTCGACGCGATCAAACAAACCGTTGACCGCTTCCCGCAGCGCCCCGCGAAACAGCGGATGATCGTCCGCGATGAGAAGATGAAATTCAGCCTCGCTCAATGGTTCGCCCCGGTCGATCGCGAAGGCCCGCACGCCATGTTAACGCCGCCGCGCGGGCATCGTCCACCGCTCTAGCGTTTTGCGCAGGATCCGCAGAATTGCAAAATCACTTCGCGCTGGTGCGCGGCGGCGCGGTGTTCCGCCAGATAAATTCCCTGCCAGGTGCCAAGCGCCACAACGCCGTGGCTGACTGGTAGCTGCAGCGACACTCCGTTAAGCATGGATTTGACATGAGCGGGCATATCGTCCGGACCTTCCACGCTATGGACCCAGCCGGCGTCGGCCGGCGCCAAGCGGCGTAATGCGGTAACGAGATCGGCGCGCACATCGGGATCCGCGTTCTCCTGGATCACGAGCGAAGCCGAGGTGTGTCTGAGATAAATGAGCACGGCGCCGTCGCGCGCGCCGATATCTTCGAGGAAACGCGCGACGTCCGCGGTAATTTCGAAAAAACCTTCGCCGGATGTCGCGACCGTCAGTCGCGCCGTCGCAAGCGTTTGCAGCGGCGCGGTGTGAATGGCGGACAAGCGATTCAAGGAAAGCCTAGCTCTTGTTGAGGACTTGCTTTTGCGCCCGCGCGATGGCGTCGACGAAACGCTCCCAGACCCGGCCGAAGAAGGCAATCACCCGATCGACGTCGGCGTCGCTCGGCAGACGAACGGACGGCGCGCCGCCTTGCGCGCCGGGCGGCTCCGGCGCCATGCCGGGCGGCAGCTCTAGACCGTGCGAAAGAAGTTCCCGCTTCAGCGCGGCATTCTCGTTTTGCAGCCGGGCGGCTTCGCTTTCCAGAAGGGCGCGGTCTTCCGGCGCCGTTTGGCACGCCCAGCCCACCGGCTGCTGGCTGCATAGCGCCACCGTGCCGGACTGGGTATCGAGGCGCAAATAGCCGTCCGCCTGTTTACTGAAGAGATATCGCCCGCCGGCGGTGTCCAGTGCCGCGTCGTCCGCCAGCGCGGGCGCAATCGACAATATCGCCGCGAAGACGATCGCGATGCCGGGCTTTATCATGATCAACTCCCCTCGCAAGAGGCCGCCAGCGGTCCGATATTAGATATCGGAGCGCCATTCGAGAACGCCTCCGGATTAAGTCCGGCATGACTTTGCGGCGCCGAATGGGCGGTGCAAAAGGCCTGGTGCGCATGCGATTTTCAGCATGCTTTCAAGGGATTAGGTGGAACTTGTTTCTTGACTTGCCGAAACCCAATCAGTATGGTCCGCGCGGCTTCGAGGTGCGCGCGGGTCGCGATCGCTTAAAGCCGCGAGTGTCAGCATGAGCGACGCGCGCGAAAACGGCGACTGGGGCAAGCAGCAAACCGATGAGGCCGCTCTCTCCGCGAGACTCCAGCGGCTCAACGAAGGCCTCGGCCAAGCACTCGGCCAAGCACGCAATCCTGCAGGCAAGCCTTCGGACAGCTCTGGCGTGGACCGGGCAGCGACTGCATCAGGCTACGCCAAGGGCTTCCGGCTCTCCAGCGAACTCGTTGCAGGCGTCGTGGTCGGTGCCGGCATCGGCTGGCTCATCGATCGCTGGCTCGCAATCTCGCCGTGGGGGCTCATCGTTTTTCTCTTGCTCGGCTTTGCCGCGGGCGTACTCAACGTGATGCGCTCCGCGGGGCTCGTCGCGGGCACCGCGCTTGACGAAAGCACCCGGCATCGCCGGGACAGGTAATCCCGCGCAGCATCCGCTGCAAACGCAAAAGTCGATGGGACCATGCAGGTCGATCCGATCCATCAATTCGAGATCAAGAATTTGTGGCCGGTCTTCACCCTGGGCGGCCATGAAATCAATTTCACCAATTCCGCTTTGTTCATGTTCATCGTCGTCGGTTTGGCATCCGCTCTCCTGATCGGCGGAACGGCGCGCCGCGCCGTCGTGCCGGGCCGGCTCCAGTCGATCGCGGAAATATCCTATGAGTTTGTCGCCAATACCCTGCGCAGCTCCGCCGGAACGGAGGGGATGAAGTTCTTTCCCTTCGTTTTTACGCTGTTCATATTCGTGCTGTTCGCCAATTTCATCGGGCTTATTCCCTACTCGTTCACGGTCACGAGCCAGCTGATCATCACGGTCAGTTTGGCGCTGCTCGTATTCTTCATCGTGGTCGGTTACGGCTTCTGGAGGAACGGGCTGCACTTTCTCAATCTCTTCGTGCCGAAAGGCGTGCCGAAACTGATCCTCCCGGCGATCGTCGTCATCGAAATCTTGTCGTTCGTGTCGCGGCCGATTTCGCATAGCGTGCGACTGTTCGCCAATATGCTTGCCGGCCACATCACGTTGCAGGTCTTTGCCGGCTTCGTCATCATGCTGGCCAGCGCCGGGGTACTCGGCTGGTTCGGCGCCGTGCTGCCGTTCATCATGGTCGTTCTGCTGACAGCACTCGAACTCCTGGTGGCGTTCCTGCAAGCTTACGTCTTCGCCATTCTCACCTGCATCTATCTCAACGATGCGATTCACCCGGGCCACTAACGGCCGATTTGCTACAACCTTAGAACCAAGGAGTCTTCTCATGGATCCGACCGCCGCGAAATACATCGGAGCCGGCATTGCCTGCATCGGCATGGGCGGCGCCGGCGTCGGCGTGGGCATCATCTTCGGCAATTACCTCGCGGCGGCATTGCGCAATCCGTCGGCGGCTCAGGGCCAATTCGGCAACCTGATTTTCGGCTTCGCCATCACCGAGGCGCTCGGCATTTTCTCACTGCTGATTGCGCTGCTCCTGCTGTTCGCGCTCTAATTGCCGGTTTGGGCAGCCAAGGCCGCAATCATGGCCGAAACGACCGCTCATAGCGAAGTTCCCGCGGGACACGGCGGTTTTCCGCCGTTTCAGTCGGAGCACTTCCCCGCGCAGCTTGTTTGGCTCGCGATCAGCTTTGTGCTGCTTTACGTGCTGATGTCGCGGATCGCGCTGCCGCGCATCGGCGCGATCCTGGCGGAACGCAGCCGGCGCATAAGCGACGATCTCGCTGCGGCGGAACGGTTGAAAGAGCAGTCGAACACCGCGCATGTGGCTTACGAGAAGGCGCTCGCTGATGCCCGCACCCGCGCGCAGGCGATCGCGAGCGGCACGCGCGAGCAACAGGCGCGCGAGGCCGAAAACATGCACAAGCGGCTGGAGGCGCAGCTCCACGAACGGCTCGCCGCGGCGGAGCAATCGATCGCAAAGAGTCGCACCGCCGCCATGGGCAATGTCAATACGATCGCCAGCGAGACCGCGTCCGCGATCGTCGAGCGCCTGATCGGCCAGCGGCCACAGCCCGAGGAAATCGCCGCCGCTCTCCACGAGCGGGCGAAGAGCTGAGAGGACGCCAATGCAAGAAACCGAAAATTGGGTGGCGTTCGCCTTCCTCTGCTTTCTCGGGCTCCTCGCTTATCTCGGCGCTTATCGCAAGGTGATCGAAGCGCTCGATCAGCGTGGCGCGCGCATCAAGGGTGAACTCGAACAGGCGCGCCGCTTGCGCGAGGAGGCGCAGGCGCTGCTTGGCGAATTCGAAAGCAAGGCGCGCCAAGCCGAAACCGAAGCCGAAGCCATCATCGCCGGAGCGAAAGCGGAGGCCGAGCGCCTTGCCGCCGAGGCAAAGGCAAGAGCCGAAGATTTCGTCGCGCGGCGCACCAAGATGGCCGAAACCAAAATCGCCCAGGCCGAGGCTCAGGCGCTCGCGGACGTCCGCTCCGCCGCGGCCGACGCCGCCGTCGCCGCGGCCGAGAAAATCCTCGCCACGGCCGCCAAGGGCAAAGTCGCCGAAGATTTGCTGCTGCGCGGCATTACCGACATCAAACAGAAATTCAATTGATCGCGCGCAATTTCGAGCGCCGCAAGCGCGCCCAAAGCTGCAATCGTTTCAAACTGAATCGATTGCCGCTCGAGGTGTTTGATGAGGCATGATCTTTTTCGGAAAACCGGTCCCCGCCCCGGATCAAGTCCGGGGCGAGCTTTTTCCGGATCATGCCCCAACTATCCCGTAGGTTTGGGCTTCGGTTTATTGCCGACCGCGGGCTTAGGCTTCTGATCCTGCGCCGCGGCGCCGACGGGGTCGAAACCGATATAGACGATGTAGTCTTCGAGCTCGCCCGGCGGCGGCAGCGGGAAGCTCAGGCCTTCTTCGATGTGAGTAAAATCGGCATTGTCGTCGCTGGCGCCGATCATCACCGGAATGCGGATCAGCTTGGTGACGACGACTTTCGCGGCAGTCAGCGGCGCGGCGACGACCGCGATGCGCACTGGCACGTCGACCTGGCCCGGCCCGCCGGCAGGCCCGACGATAATGCGACCTTGGACGCCCACGCGCATCACCATCTGGCCGTTGACGACCGCGCAATCGCGGGCGGCGCGCACGAAGATGCCCTGATATTTTAGCGACATGGCTTCGTTAGCGCCGTCGGGAGACGGCGGCGGAATGGTTAGCGTCGATGCGCCTTGGCGAATGTCCAGGAACGGGCAGGTGATTTCCGGCTGCGCATTCGTGACCGGTTGCGGCTCCTTCTGCGTCGCGCCGGAGAAAAAGCTCGCGATTTTATCCTTAAGCGAAGGACTCGGCGGCGGCGCGGCCGGCGAAGGGGGCGCAGGCGAAGCAGTTGCGGGCGAAACAGTTGCAGGTGAAGTGGTCGCCGGCGGGGCGGACGATGCCGTCGTCGCCGGTCCGCCGAATCCGCCGCCGCTGCAGCCCGGCATCAGCAAGGCGCATGCGAGCAACGCCGCAGCCGGCGTTTGATCGCGCCAGCCAGTTTGCCGAATTTCGCGCAAATTTCCCCGCGTCATCGCAATTTTCGCGAGCCCTCGAACCATATAGCAAACCAACCGTGGCCTTCCCAAGGCGCCCCCAGCGGCTTGGTTAAAGGCCGCCTGATCGCGATTTGGCTCCGGGGGCATTGGAATCGTCGTTCAGCCTGCCATACAGCAGGTGATCCTGCCACGTTCCGTTGATGCACAGATATTCCCTGGCGTAGCCTTCGCGCACGAATCCGGTCTTTTCCAGAAGTCTGATCGAGCCGGCATTGGTCGGGATACATGCGGCTTCCAGGCGGTGCAGCCGCAGGCTGGCAAAAGCGAAGGGAATCACCGCGCGCACGGCAGCCGTCATGTAACCCCGGCGGATAAAGGGTAGGCCGATCCAATAGCCGATACTGCCAGCCTGGGCCACGCCGCGGCGAATATTGGCCAGCGTCAATCCGCCGACCAGCGCCCCATCCGCATAGTGCACGATGAGGAACGCGTAGCCCTGATCGCTACGCAGATCCTCGGCATAGCGCTTGATCCGCCGCCGGAAGGCACCGCGCGTCAGATCGTCTATCGGCCAGGTCGGCTCCCACGGCGTTAGAAACTCGCGGCTTAGTTCGCGCAGCGCCGCCCATTCCTCGAAGTCCGTCATCTGCGGCGTGCGCAGCACCACACCGTCGCCTTCGATGGTCGGCATCGGCTCGGTGAAGTTGATGGTGCGAAAGAACGCCATTGATATTTTCAGCGGGGCGAGGTCATGCGGCGCGGCGAGTTAGAGTCTCGGCAATCGCGGCCGCGCTTTCAAGTCCCGAACCCAGCCCGAGAACGGCGGTCGCGAGCTTGCCGCGCGCAATAAGCGCACGCCCGGCGGCGCGGGCGCTCTCGACCGTTACCGCATCGACCCTCGCGACCAGCTCGTCCAAGGGTATCGGGCGGCCGCGGGTGATCATCTGGCGCGCTAGCTGCTCGATGCGCGCGCCCGAACTTTCGAGCGCCATCAGCAATCCGGCCTTCATCTGCGCTTTGGCGCGCGCCACTTCCGACTCGGAAATCGTCTCGGCAGTGCTGGCGATCTCGTCGACGATGAGCCGCATCAATTCCGAAGTATCGGCTGCGTCGGTTCCGGCGTAAAGGCCGAACATGCCGATATCGGAATACGGCACGTGGAAAGTGTAGATCGAATAACATAGGCCACGCCGCTCGCGCGCTTCTTGAAACAGCCGCGAAGACATGCCGCCGCCGAGAACGTTGGTGTAGACCTGCAGACTATACAGCGCCGGATCGACGATAGAGACGCCCGGCAAACCCAGCGCGATATGCACCTGCTCGAGTTCACGCTTCTCGACATGGGAGCCGCCGCCGAAGCTCGCCGGCTCGGGCAACGGACCGGCCGGTCCGTTGAAGCCGGCAAAATTCTTTTCCACCTCCGCGAGCACGGCTTGGTGCTCGACGGCGCCGGCGGCGGCCACCACGATGTCCGGCGCGCGATAATTCCTCGCCAAATAGTCGCGCAGCTTGCCGCCATCGAAAGTTCGCACGGTTTTCGGCGTGCCGAGGATCGAGCGGCCGAGCGATTGTTCCGGGAACGCGATCACTTGCAGGTGTTCGAAAATGAGATCGTCGGGCGTATCGGCAACCGCGCCGATCTCCTGAATGATGACATTTTGCTCGCGAAGAAGCTCCTCGCGTTCGAAAGTCGGTTCGGACAGGATATCGGCAAGCACGTCGAGCGCCAGCGGCACGTCTGCCTTCAGCACGCGCGCGTAATAGGCGGTGCTCTCCGCCCCGGTCGCGGCGTTGAGATCGCCGCCGACGGCCTCGATCTCCTCGGCGATCTGACGCGCGTTGCGCCGGCGCGTGCCCTTGAACGCCATATGTTCGAGAAAGTGCGAAATGCCGTGTTCGTCGCGGCGCTCGTCGCGGCTGCCGGAGGCGATCCAAACGCCAAGCGAGGCGGTCTCCAGATGCGGCATCGCGTCGGTGACCACGTCGATGCCGGACTTCAAGGTGGTGACCTTGACGCTCATGCTGCCGCTCCTTCATGGGCGGCTCGGCTCGTCGCCAACACGAACCGTTCAACCGCGGACTGATCGGCCGGCAGCGCGGTGACCCGCTCCGGACGTTCACTGATAGACGTTAGCCACTCCGGAAGAGCGGGGCGCGCGCCGCAGGCCGCCTCCACGGCATCGGGAAATTTCGCCGCGTGCGCGGTGGAGAGCACGACCATCGGCACCGCGGGATCGCGCGTTTCCTTTTCCGCAACCGCGATCGCCACCGCGGTATGCGGATCGATGAAATTGCCGGTCTCGCGTTTGACCGTCCGCATCGTCGCCGCGACCTCGTCCTCGTCGGCGCGATCGGCGGTGAACAACGCCCGGATCGACGACAGCGCGCGCGCCGACAGCGTGAACCGCCGCCCCTGCGTAAGCGACGCCATCGCCGCGCGGATCGCGCCAGCGTCACGATCGTAGGCTTCGAACAACAGGCGCTCAAAATTGGACGAGACCTGGATATCCATCGACGGCGACGTCGTCGCAACGACCGCGCGCGGCTCGTAGGTTCCGGTCGCGAGCGTGCGAGTCAAAATGTCGTTGACGTTCGTCGCGATAATCAAACGGTCGATAGGCAACCCCATCCGCGCCGCCACATAGCCGGCATAGATATCGCCGAAATTCCCGGTCGGAACGGCAAAGGCGATTTTTCGCGCTGGCGCGCCAAGAGCGACAGCGGCGGTAAAATAATAAACGGCTTGTGCCACGATCCTCGCCCAATTGATGGAATTGACGCCGGAGAGCCGAACTCGTTCGCGAAAGCCGTGGTGATTGAACATGCCCTTCACGATCGCCTGGCAATCGTCGAAGGTGCCGTCGATCGCAACGGCGCTGACATTCGTGGCGTCCGAGGTCGTCATCATGCGGCGCTGCACGTCGGAAATGCGGCCCTGCGGGAATAAAACGACGAGGTCGACTTGGCGGCGGCCGCCGAAGGCCTCGACCGCGGCGCCGCCAGTGTCGCCCGAGGTCGCCACCACGATCGTGCGCCGTTCGCCGCGCGACGCGAGCACGTGGTCGATCAGGCGCGCCAAGAGCTGCATCGCCAAATCCTTGAAGGCGAGCGTGGGACCGTGAAAGAGTTCGAGCAGGAACGTGTTGACGCCAAGTTGCGTCAGCGGCGCGACCGCCGGATGGCGAAAATTGCCGTAAGACTCGCGCGCCATACGCGCAAGGTCGGCTTCGGAGATCGCGCCGTCGGTGAAGCGTCCGACGATATCGACCGCGACCTCGGCATAGGATCGGCCGGCAAAACCGGCGATCGCCGCCGCGTCGAGGCGCGGCCAGTTGTCGGGCACGTAAAGTCCGCCATCGCGGGCAAGCCCGGCGAGCATGGCTTCGGAAAAGCCGAGCGAGGGAGCCTCGCCTCTGGTCGAGATATAGTGCACTCGTCGTTCCCGCTGCCGGCGGCGACCGGCAAGACATTAAACCGTTGATTCCAATAGATAATTTTCGACCCACGAGGGCCGCCGGCGGCCGCGACGCGCCGACCGTCCGGCACACTAATAGCAAATCGAATGGCTCCACAAGAAATCCGAACGGGGGCTCGGTTGAGGACCTTTACGCCGCGGTTTAGCGCCTATTGCTGCCGGGACGTGAATGTCCAGGCGCCGAAAACCCCGGCCAGGACGGCCGCTAGGCCGTACCAGGTCAACGCATATTGCAGATGGTTGTCGGGGAGAGCGACCTTCAGTCCCCCTGGCTGCGGCAAGCCCCCAGCCGGCACCGGAGTTTCCTGCTCGACATAAAACGGCGCCACGGGGTTTTCCGGCGAATTCAGGCCCTTGGCCGCGGCGATCGCCGCCGGATCGCGGGAAAACCAGAGGTTATGCGCCGGATCGTCGTTTGGCGTGAACCAGTGCCGGTCGTCGGGCCAGCGGAGCGCGCCCGTGATTGCGACCGGCCCTGCTATCGCGCCTTGCTGCCGCGTTTTTGGATCCTGCCGGCCGTCCGGCACAAAGCCGCGATTGACCATGACAATGCCGCCGCCCGCGAGCCGTGCCGGCGTAAAAACCCAATAGCCAGGCCCGGTAACGTCAGGGCGAAACGCCGACGGGGCGGCGAAAACAAGCGCTTCGCGGCCATTGTCGAACGTCGCGTCGAACTTGACCCGGCCGTATTCATCGCGGGTGCGGTCGAGCTTCAGCCAATCGGTAGGGAGTGGCAGTTCCGTCGCCGGCGCCGCGAGACGTTCCGTCAGCGCGGCGATCAGGTTTTCCTTCCAGGCTTTTCGCTGGATCTGCCAGGTGCCAAGCGCGATGAGGAGCGCAAAGACTAAAACCGCCGGAAAGAAAAGCCCGAGCCAAGACCGAAACCAGGATCGATTGGGTGCGCGCGGTCCGTCGTTTTGCGCAGCGACTCCCCTATCCGGCGGTACGCTCACGGTTCCTCGCCGTCGAACCGGCCCTCAGCCGCTTTGTGGTGGTATTGCAGCGCGATCATCAAGCCTTTCATTGGACGCAAGGGGCCGAGCGTCACCACGAGGATGAGCGGCAGCCACAACACCGCGTGCACCCAGTAAGGCGGGTGGAACAGGATCTCGGTGATCAAAGCAGCGCCGACGACGACCGCACCGGCCAAAAACATGATGAATACGGCTGGCCCATCTCCGGAATCGGCGAAGGCGTAGTCGAGACCGCAATGCTCGCAACGCGGCTGCAGCGTCAAAAAGCCCTGGAACAGCCTGCCTTTGCCGCAGCGTGGACACGAACAAGACAGGCCCGCGCCGATCGATCCGGATAGCGTCGTGATCGTTTGTTCCATCATGTTGAACGACCCGCCGAACAACGACCCGCGCGCAGGACCACGTTTGGCGTCGCCCGCGCGAGGATCATCCCGTCGCGTCAACGCGACGGGATGCGTTTGCCGAAGGCAGAGCCGCAATCGTTCATATCGAATCGATTGCGGCTCTAGTTTTTCGATAAAGCATGATCTTTTTCGGAAAACCGGTTTCCACCCGGATCAAGTCCGGGGCAGGCTTTTTCCGGATCATGCTCTAACCGGCGTGCGGACCGCCACCCCACACATAGATGCAGGCGAACAGAAACAGCCACACGACGTCGACGAAATGCCAATACCAGGCCGCGAATTCAAACCCGAGATGCTGCGTCGGCTTGAACTGCCCGGCCATGGCGCGGAACAGGCAGACGATCAGAAAGATCGAGCCGATGATGACGTGGGCGCCGTGGAATCCGGTCGCCATGAAGAACGTCGCACCGTAGATATTGCCCGAATAATGGAACATCGCGTGCATGTATTCCCAGGCTTGCACGCAGGTGAAGCTCAAGCCCAGCGCGATGGTCAGCGCCAGGCCCCACACGAGACCCTTGCGATCGTTTTCAAGAAGCGCGTGATGCGCCCAGGTTACCGTGGTGCCTGAGGTAAGCAGGATGAGCGTGTTCAGTAAGGGAAAATGCCACGGATCGAACGTTTCGACGCCCTTGGGCGGCCAGACGCCGCCGGTATAGGCGATCCGCGCGACGTCGCGGAATTCATCGGGGAATAAAGCGGTATTGAAGTAGGCCCAGAACCAGGCCACGAAGAACATCACTTCGGAGGCAATGAACAAAATCATTCCGTAGCGGTGCGATATTTGCACTACGCGTGAATGATCGCCCTCCACTTCGGCCTCGAAGATCACGTCGCGCCACCAACCGATCATCGTGTAAGCGATGCCGATGGCGCCGATGCCGAGAATGAGCGAGGCATACGGAACCATCTGGTGCATCCACAGGATTGCGCCGACCGCGGCGACGAAAGCCGACGTTGCACCCACCGCCGGCCACGGACTGGGATTGACCAAGTGGTAGTCGTGGTGCGGTTTGGCGTGCGCATTGGCCATTTTCATCTTCTCCACTTTGGCGCGGCCAAGTCTGGCATCCGCACCGTTGTCATTGTCGTCCTAGCAATCGTTGCAAACTGAAACGATTGCGGCTCTAGATATTCCATTAAGCGTGATCTTTTTCGGAAAACCGGTCTCCACTTTTGCGGATCATGCCTTAGATGTGCCCGGACTTTTCCGAACGGTCGCTCTCCGCGACACCCTGCTCCGCTTCGTGCACCGGATAAAATGTGTAGGAGAGCGTAATGTCATTCAACGAATCCTGTTCCGAATCCTTGGCGAGCTTGGCATCGACATAGAAAACCACCGCCATCTCGCGCTTCTCGCCCGGTTTCAACGTCTGCTGGGTGAAGCAGAAACAGTTGATCTTTTCGAAATACACCCCGATGGTCGGCGGGGTGACATTGTAGCCGGCCTGCCCCGTGGTCACACGGGCGGCTTCGTTGGTCACCGTGTAGTAGACCGTGACAACCTCGCCGAGCCGCACGTCGATGGTTCTGCGTTCGGGCTCGAACGACCATGGCAAGCCGGGCGCCACGTTGGAATCGAAACGCACCGTGACGGTCCGGCCGGACATCTGCGTCGGCGCCGATTTCGCCAGCTGCGTGGTGCCGCCGAAGCCGGTGGTGCGGCAGAACCAGGAATAAAGCGGGACTGCGGCATACGAAACGCCGATCATGACGGCGACAAAGCCGCCGCAGGCGAAGGCGACGATGAGGTCGCGCGCTGGCTTACGCGGCGATTGCGGCCGATGCGCGCTCACACTTCACCTACGCTTGCATTATCGACGATGCGCCAGGTCATAGCGGCCGTTCCAAAACTCCCGGTCCCTTCACAAGCGTGACGATGTAGAACAGCAGCACGAGTAGGCCAAGGCACACCGCAATCGCGATTGATCGCGCGCGGCGCGCGCGCTGCTGCTGTTCGGTGAGCCGGATGCCGGTTTCCGGCTTTTGTGGATCGGTCGTCCCATTCATCGACGCATTCATGCTCCCGCCGCCAAATGGCCGGCCAGCGGGCCGAGCGACCCCGCCGCAAGCCGATCGACCAGCAACATGGCAAACAACAGGAAGAGGTACAGAATCGAAAAGCCGAACATTTGCTTGCTGGCCGCGTGACCGCGTTGTTCGCGGCGAACCCGCAATGCCAGCGCAATTAACGCCGCCCCGGCGAGCGCGGCAGCGGCTCCGTAAACCATGCCGGCATAGCCGAGCAGCCACGGCGCAATGCCGAGCGGCGCCAGCACCAGCGTATAGCGGAGGATTTGCCGGCGCGTTTCGGTCGCGCCGGCCACGACCGGAAGCATTGGCACGCCGGCGCGGGCGTAATCATCGGTACGATAAAGCGACAGCGCCCAGAAATGCGGCGGCGTCCACAAGAACACGATGAGGAACAAAACCAGTGGCTCGATCGCAAGACCGCCCGTCGCGGCCGTCCAGCCGATCACCGGCGGCAGGGCA
>Ga0187778_10000225_pt1 | contig 40734 bp, 34 predicted proteins | sample 1015_Q2_SP5_20_M_FD_132418 | JGI IMG/M metagenome (GOLD analysis project Ga0187778, IMG submission 132418) | Tropical peat soil microbial communities from peatlands in Department of Meta, Colombia - 1015_Q2_SP5_20_MG | ecosystem: Environmental > Terrestrial > Soil > Wetlands > Peat | place...
ACCACCGGACCCTCGATCCGCACCATGACCTCGCGCCACGGGCCGCGCGGCCCCTGCGCGAACTGATCGGTGAGTCCCGCCCCGCCGACGAAGGCGGTGCAGCCGTCCGCCACCAGGAGCTTGCGATGATCACGCAGCAGATTCCCGAGGCGGTTGCTCAGGCGCAGGGGATTGAAGAACCGCAGCTCCACACCCGATTCCTGCAGGCGGCGGCGATCCGCACGCGCGAGGCGCAGGGCGCCGAAACCGTCGAACACCACGCGCACCCGCGCGCCCCGGCGCACGGCCGCACCGAGCGCCGTGATGAAGCGCGTGGTGATGATGCCCGACTGCACCAGGTACATCTCGAGTAGTACCGACGCGGTGGCCGCATCGATCGCCTGCAGCATCGCCCCGAAGAACTCGCCGCCACCATCGAGCAGCTCGAACTGGTTTCCCGTTCGCCACGGCCACCCCGTGGTTGTAAATTGCTCGACATCGTGAACGCTCGCCATGAGCGAACAATGACCGACCTGCACAGCGGATGCCACCGCGCAAGGCTGCTGCTCGCCGTGCTGCTCGTTCCGGCCGCGAGCGCCGCCGACGTGCTCGACGCGGTGAACGCGGTGCGCGGCGCTGGCTGCGGCGCCCATTCCGCAGCGGTGCCGCGGCTACGCGAGAACGCGCGGCTCGACACCGTGGCGCAGCGCCTGTCACAGGGGCAGGAGCTGCGCGCCGCCGAGCAGGGCGCGGGGTACCACGCCGTCAGCTCCTTCTCGGTCAAGATCTCCGGCGTGCCCCCGAGCGGCGACGTCGCCAACATCATCGGGCGGCAGTTCTGTGCACAGATCACCAACCCGGCATTTCGCGACCTCGGCACCTGGCGCATCGGCACTGACGTGTGGATCGCGCTGGCGGAACCGTTCCGGCCGCCGGCGCCGCAGGATCTGGCGGCGATCAGCGAGCGCATCCTGACGCTCACGAACCAGGCACGCTCGCAGGCACGGCGCTGCGGATCGACGGCCTTTGCCGCCGTGGCGCCGCTCGCCCCCGACCCCACTCTCGCCCAGGTCGCCCTGGCGTATGCCCGGGAGATGGCGCGGTACGGCTACATGGATCACACGGGGCGTGACGGCAGCTCACCCCAGGAGCGCATCGCGCGCGGCGGCTATCGCTGGCGTGAGGCTGGCGAAAACCTCGCGAGCGGCATCATGACCGCCGAAGCGGTCGTCGACGGCTGGCTGGCGAGTCCCGAGCACTGCGCCAATCTCATGTACCCGCTGTATCGTGAGATGGGCGTCGCGTTCGCGGTCAATCCGCACGACCAAGTGGGCGTGTACTGGGCGATGGAGTTCGGCACGCCACGCTGAGCGGCCGCTGCGGCGCGCGGCTCTGTGCTCAGAGCCGCCCGAGCGCGGAGCCTGCCACGCGCTCGTGCGCCTCCTCGAGGCTCACGATGGTGCCGGCAATGAGATACAGCACCGCAAACCAGGCGAGACCGTAGGTGAGAAAGACGTGGATCGCCATGTACTCGGAGTGGTTCTGGGCGAACTGCGCCGTCCCCTTTACACCGCCGATGAGCACGGCGGCCACCGCCACCAGCATCAGCACCGGTCCCACGGCGGAGCGCTGGGCCCCGGGAGCTGCGGGCGAGGCAGGCGGCGCCGGCAGCTGCCAGTACCACGCCGCGACCACGGCGAGCCCGAGCGCCGAGCTCACGTACTGCAGCACGTGGTACACCGGGCCGCGGTAGGAGCCGATGGTGACCGCGGCGTTGAGCGCCGCGAATCGATGCACCATCCAGCCCTCGCTGTGCGTGAACGAGTCCCACAGCAGGTGCGTCCACGCCCCGAGCAGGATCGCGAGCGCCGCGAACACCCACTCCAGGTGCGAGCGGCTGAACGGGGCGAGCGCGTTGAGGCACAGCCAGCGCGCCCGCGCCGCCAAGAGTGCCGTGAGCGGTCGGCGCAGCACGAACAGTGCCGCGAGCAGCGCATAGCCGAGCGCGATGCAGGTGGTATAGGAGCCCTCGAAGCTGTGCGCGCGGTGCAGGTGGCGCGAGAAGCTGCCCGGAATGTACTCGTAGGTGTCGGGAACCAGGGCGCCGACGATGAGCGGTACCGTGCGCAGATAGCGCACGCCGCGCAGCGGCAGGACGGCCGCCGGATGCGCGAGTGTGAACGGCATGCCTGCCCCGTCAGCCCGTCGGCGGCGTGCGCGGCACGACGCTGATGCGAAAATCCCTGCCCACCCAGCGACTGCCGCTGCGGTAGGTCAGATCGAGGCAGCGGCCGGCGCGCAGAGGCGGCGTGTCGATCTCGAGCACGTGCACGCCGAGCGAGTTGGGTCGCGTCGTCTGCTCGCGCACGTCCTGCCAGCCATCGAGGCCCCAGCGCACGGTGCTCTCGGCCGGCAGCGCGAGAGTCAGCGCGCAGCCTTCGGGCAACTCGGACGCGGGCGCCTGCTCGCTCCAGATGACGCGCCCGAGCGCCGGGCGTTCGCCGCGGTAGCGCTCCCACACCGACGTCGGACGATCGAAGGGGCGCTTGAGCACGCGCGATGCGGCGAGCTTCAGGTACTCGGCGTGCGCCCACACGAGCGGCATGGCAGCGCCGGTGGGCCGGCCGGCTGCGAGCCCGCGCGTGGGGATCGGCGTGGCATCCCATACCTGCTCGGGCAGCATGCCGCCCGATGAGGCCATGCGCGCCATCGCCACGAGGTACGGCAGCGGATCGCGCCCCAAGCATAACTCGTAGTGTCCACGCTCGCCGGTGAGCAGCGGCCAGGCGCGCCCCCGTCCGGTACCGTCGTAGGCACTGCCGTCGTCGTGCTCGCCGTAGCCGTCATCGTTGTAGCGGTGCCAGCAGGGGCCGGTGGGAGTGTCGACCTTGAGCAGTGCGTCCGCCACCTTCACGGTTGCCACGATCAGCGGGTCGTCGGCGCGGCGCAGCCCAAAGCGCACGAGCTGCAGGAAGTCGACGCCCACCTGTGCGCTCGCCGGCAGGCCCGGATCCTTCTGCAGATTACGGATCGGCAGTACGGCGTCGCCGCCGCGCTTGAGCAGCGCCTGCGGCGGCGTGACACGCACGTAGTAGCCCGGCACGCTGTAAAGGCGCGCGAGCGGCACGTCGGCACCGACGGCTGTCCAGCTCTCGAGCTGTGCGTTCCAGTAGTCGGCGACGGCGAGCGCGAGCTCGCGGCCGTCGGCCGGTAGATAGGGTGCGCCGGCCACGAGCGCCGCGATGCACACCGCGAGGGTGAAGGTGTTGAGGCCCGCGTTCTCCTCCCAACGGTCCTGCTCGCTCGAGGGACCGTGACGCACCAGGAACGCGAGCGCGCGGCGGATCATGTCGGCGACCTGCGTGCCCGCGAGCGCGTTGCGCTCATCGAGTGTCGCGGCGAGCAGCACCGGGAAGGCGGTCTCATCGAGCTGCAGGCCGAGCCACTGACCCTTGCCACCGAGCCACTGATTCTGGTGCCAGTGCCCATCGGCCTGCTGCGTGGCGAGCAGGTAGCGCAGGGTGTTGCGCGCCTCGCGCGTTGCGCCCACGGCGAGCAGCGCGCCCGCGCTCTCGACCAGGTCACGCGGCCAGACGAGGTGGTAGCCGGCGCGCTCCTCGCGCGTGTTGCCCCACGGCACGCTCAGCGATGCGACCATCGCACCCGGGTAGGTCTTATCCTGGTGAGCGCGCAGCACCATGATGGAGGTGCTCACCTGCTCGGCGCACTCCTGCGGCAACTCCGCGGCCAGCTCCTGCTCGGCGACGCGATTTGCGTGCCAGCGCGTCCAGCCGGTGAGCTGCCGCTCCCAGGCGGTGGCGAAGGGCTCGCTGAGCGCGCTGAGCGCCAGTGTCGCCGCCGCTTCCGGGCTGCTGCCCAAGCCGAGCGCCAGCACCGCCTGCCGCGGCAGCGCGCCGATCAGCGCGACGTTGCCGGGACCGGCGCTGTCATATTCCCAGGTGAGTGCGCCATGGTGCGCGAAGTCCTGCCAGCCGTCGCTGCTGCCGACGAAGCCCGCACTCGCGCGACCGAAGGCGTCGCGCTGCTCTTCAGTTGCCGCAGCCAGCGCCAGTCCGAAGGGACCCTGCTCCGCCCACAACACCCGCCGCCCGCTGTGCATCACCACCGCAGCGCGATTATTCGTACCCGTACCGCCGAGGTGTGGCGCGAGCAGTGCATATGGCCTGAGCGGCGCATCCCCGCTCAGGCTGACCTCGATCAGCAGCACGTCGCGATGCTCGCACGGTGCCACACGCAGCGTCAGCTCGAAGCGCGCGTGGCGGTGCACGATGCGCACCGCCGGGATACCGGGCGCCGCAAGATGCACCACGTGTTGCCACAGCCGCTTCACCTCAACCCAGAAGCCTGCGCCATCGGCCACGATTAAGCCGAGATCGCGGATCTGCGGGATGTCGAGGCGCGGGTAGTAGACCTCGTTGATGATGCCGCCGCCGATGGTGAACCATAGCCGTGACGAGCCGAGCGCGCAGCCGACCGTCTCCTTGTCGCTGCTGCTCCAGGTCGGCGGAATTCCGGGAGCCCCGGGAGCCGCGCTCATCGCCCGCCATTCATCCTGCGCCACAACCGCAGGCCGCCGATGAACGCGTTATGGTTGTCGCCGAGACGCACGTCGCGGGGCAGTTTCGTCAAGCGCACTGCGTTGCCGCCGCCGAGCAGGATGTAGTCGGCCTGGAAAGCGGCCTTGAGGTCCGCGATCACGTCAGCGACTGTCTTGCGCCATTTGCGGTCCCCGAGGCGCTTGCGGCCGCGCTCACCCACGTACTCTTCGAAGGTACGGCCGTGCTTGTAGGGCATGTGCCCGATCTCGGTCGGCTCGACCACGCCGTCGATGACGAGCGTCGCGCCGAGACCGGTGCCGAGCCCGAGAAACAGCATGCGGCCGCCCTCGTAGCTGCCGATCGCCTGCATGGCCGCGTCGTTGACGACCCGCACCGGCTTACCGAACGCACGGGCGAAGTCATAGCCGAGCCAGCCGTTGCCGAGGTTATGAGGGTTGGCGACGATCCGGCCGCGGATCACCACGCCCGGGTAGCCAACGGACACCGCGTCGTAGCGCACGCCGCGCATCAGTTTGCGGATCTTCCGCATCATGCGACCCGGCGTCATCTTGGGCCCCGAGGCAAACTCGCGGATGGGACCGCGGTTGTCGACGCGCAGCTTGACGTGCGTACCCCCGATGTCGACGACCAGAATGTGCCGCGCAGCTGACTTGCGGCGTCCTTTCCTTGCCGGGGGCATCGGCGGATTCTCCCCGGAATTGACGGCCGAGGCCAACGCTCACACGCCCCAGAACTGCGCCAGTAGCGCGCGCGCCGCGCGCCCGGCCTCGAGATCGCGGCAATTGACGATTGCAAGGCGAAAGCCTCCCGGGGGCATGGGGTGTGCCGCGGCCGGGCGGTCCTGGTGAAAGGTGATCTGCACGCTCGTCACCTGCGGCATGCGCCGCACGGCCGCCACGCGCTCCGGCGGCGGATGCCGGTACTCGTGTCCGTGTGCACCGAAGAGCGCGAGGCTATAGCCGCTGCCGCGGTCGACATCGGCAAAAGACCAGGCGCCACGGTCGTACAGCCCGACCACGGCGTCCAGCCAGCCCCGGCCATAGAGATCCGGCCACTGATCGGCGAAGCGCAGGTGCGCATCGATGATGCGCCCGCCGATCGTCTCGAAGTTGAGCATGCCGGTATAGGTCGCAAGGTGCCGCGCCACCCACTCGCCGAGGTATGCCTCGAGCCCGCGGCGGTGGCCGGCTTCGATGGTCCAGTAGTCGAAGGTACCCTCGGCGGCCGGAACGCCACGGCAGTGGCGCCACCACAACGCTTGCCCCTTGACGACCGCGATGTCGGAACTCACGTGCTCGCCCTCGAGCAGGGTCATCCAGAAGTGTCCGGGCTTAAGGTGCTGGCGGTAGTCCTCGAGGCTCCTCAGCACCCGGCTGCCGACGCCCATGCCACGCAGATTGGTGATCGGTTTGCTGAAAACCGGGAAACGCGGCGGAACGACGCCGTGCGGTGCGCAGTCGAGCCCCTGTGAGGCACTGACCCGCAGCTTGTCATACACCCAGCGCTGCGCCGGGTACCACGCGTATGCGTCCGGATCCTCGGTCGGGATGCGCACCTCGCAGGGACACTCCACGCCCTCGAAGTATTGCAGCCGCCACGGGTCGGCTTCGCAGAAGGGCATGGTGCTGCTGCTCGCGTGGCCGCCAGGCGCGTCGGTCCGGTCCTAGAACAGCCCCGTGATGCGCCCGTTCGCGTCGACGTCGATGTTGTTGGCGGCCGGCACCTTGGGCAGTCCCGGCATGGTCATGATGTCGCCGCAGATCATGATCACGAACTCCGCGCCCGCGGCCAGGCGCACTTCGCGGATGTTGACCACGTGATGCGTCGGCGCGCCGCGCAGCTTCGGATCCGTCGAGAACGAGTACTGTGTCTTGGCGACGCACACCGGGTAGCGGCCGTAGCCGCCCTCCTGCAGCTGGCGGATCTGCTCGCGCACCTTGCTGTCGGCGGTGATGTCGCTGGCGTGGTAGATCTTGGTGGCAATCGCCTTCATCTTGTCCCACAGCGTCGCCTCGTCGGCGTACACCTGGCGAAGGCTGTTCGGCCGCTCGCACAGCCGCACCACCTCGCGGGCGAGCTCGAGCGCGCCGGGGCCACCCTGCGCAAAGTGCGTTGCGCCGATCACCCGCACGCCCTGTCTCGCCCCGCGCTCGACCAGCAGCTGGATCTCGCGGTCGCTATCCTCGGCACGCCGGTTGATCGCCACCACGCACGGCAGACCGTAGTGGTTCACGACATTGTCGATGTGCCGCTCGAGATTCACCGCCCCCTTCTCCAGGGCGGCGAGGTTCTCGCCCTTGAGATCGGCGAGCTCGACGCCACCGTGGTACTTCAGCGCCCGCACGGTGGCCACGATCACCGCTGCGTTGGGCTTGAGGCCCGCCTTGCGGCACTTGATGTCGACGAACTTCTCCGCGCCGAGGTCGGCGCCGAAGCCGGCTTCGGTCACGACGTAGTCGCAGAGCTTCAGCGCAGTGCGTGTCGCAATCACGGAGTTGCAGCCGTGCGCGATGTTGGCGAACGGGCCGCCGTGGATGAAGGCTGGGTTGTTGGCAAGCGTCTGCACCAGGTTGGGCTCGAGCGCCGTCTTCAACAGCGCCGTCATGGCGCCGTGGGCGTTCAGTTCGCGTGCCAGGATGGGTGTGCGGTCGGCGCGATAGCCCACCACGATTCGGCCGAGACGTTCCTTGAGATCCGCGAGCCCGGTCGCCAGGCACAGGATCGCCATGACCTCGGAGGCCACCACGATGTCGAAGCCGTCCTCGCGCGGCACGCCGTTGGCGCTGCCACCGAGCCCAATGACGACGTTACGCAGCGCGCGGTCGTTAACGTCGACGACGCGCCGCCAGGTGATGCGGCGCACGTCGAAGCCGAGCTGGTTGCCCTGGTAGATATGGTTATCGGCGAGCGCGGCCAGCAGGTTGTTGGCGAGCGCCACGGCGGCGAAATCACCGGTGAAATGCAGGTTGATGTCCTCCATGGGAACGACCTGCGAATAACCGCCCCCCGCCGCGCCGCCCTTCATGCCGAACACCGGGCCCAAGGCCGGCTCGCGCAGGCACAGCATCGCCCGCTTGCCGAGCAGGTTGAGCGCATCGCTGAGACCCACGGTGGTGGTGGTCTTGCCCTCCCCGGCCGGCGTCGGCGAGATCGCCGTCACCAGCACCAGCTTGCCCTGCGCGCGCGCTTGCAGCTGCGCGACATAATCGAGCGCTACCTTGGCTTTGTAACGTCCGTAGGGCTCGAGGCTCTCCTCGGGAATCCCGAGGCGCTCGCGCGCCAGCGGCACGATCGGCACGAGCTTGGCGCGCTGCGCGATCTCGATGTTGCTCGGAAAGGGCGTAGCTGTGGCTGGGTTGGGCATGTCGGGAGCGTGGGTTGGATAAGCGGGGACCGTGATGCTACCAGAGGCCAGCGCGTCGCTGGCGCCGCTTGGCTACAATCCGCCACCGATGCTGTGGGTCAAGGCCCTGCACGTGGTGTTCGTGGTCACCTGGTTCGCGGGGCTGTTCTACCTGCCGCGCCTGTTCGTCTATCACGCTACGACGGCTGATGCGCCGGGGCTGGCGCGCTTCATCGTCATGGAGCGGCGGCTGTTCTTCATCATGAGCATCGGCGCGCTGCTCGCCGTGTTGTGCGGCCTCGCCATGATCGTCGCCGCACCGGGCTATCTCGCCACGGGCTGGCTGCGCGCCAAGCTGCTGCTGGTCGCCGCGCTGATCGGCTATCACTTCTGGTGCTACCGCCTGATGCGGCAGCTGCGCGCCGGGGCGAAACCGCACACGCCGCGCTGGTACCGCCTGTTCAACGAGCTGCCGGGGCTGCTGCTGCTCGCGATCGTGATCCTCGCCGTCGTCAAGCCGTAGCGCTCACCGCGTGAGCGGCGCGAGCGACTACCAAATGCGGACACGGTCCTCGGGTTTGATGTAGAGCTTGTCGCCGGGCGTTACGTCGAACGCAGCATACCAGGCGTCGATGTTCGGCAGCGGGCCGTTGACGCGAAACTGCGCCGGACTGTGCACGTCCGACATCACCAGCTCGCGCAGCGCCCCGTCGCGGTACTTCTCGCGCCACACCTGGGCATAGGCGAGGAAGAAGCGCTGATCGCCGCTCAGTCCGTCGATCACCGGCGACGCTCGTCCCTTGAGCGAGATACGGTAGGCCTCGTGAGCCATGTTGAGGCCGCCGAGGTCGCCGATGTTCTCACCGATGGTGTTGGCACCGTTCACCGTCAGGCCGGGCAGCGCCTCGAACGCCGAGAATTCCTTGATGAGGCGCGCGGTGCGTGCGGTGAACACCCGCGCGTCCTCCGCCGTCCACCAGTCCTGCATGGCGCCATTCGGGCCGAACTTGCGCCCCTGGTCGTCGAAGCCGTGGCCCATCTCGTGCCCGATGACCGCGCCGATCGCGCCGTAGTTCACCGCGGCATCGGCGTTGGGATCGAAGAACGGCGGCTGCAGGATGGCGGCGGGAAACACGATCTCGTTGTTCGAGGGATTGTAGTAGGCGTTGATTTCCTGGGGCGTCATCTGCCACTCGGCGCGGTCGACCGGCTTGTCGAGCCGCGCGATCTGGTAGTCCCACTGCCACTGCGCGGCACGGCGCACGTTGCCGATCAGGTCCTCGCGGCGGACGACGAGCGATGAGTAGTCCTTCCACTTGTCCGGATAGCCGATCTTCGGGGTGAAGGCGGCGAGCTTTTCGTGGGCGCGCTTCTTGGTCTGCGGCGTCATCCAGTCGAGGGCGTCGAGTCGCTCACTGAGCGCGGCCTCGAGATCCGCCACCAGACGCTGCATCTTCGCTTTCGACTCGGGCGGGAAGTACTGTGCCACGTACAGCTGTCCGACCGCCTCGCCGAGCGCATCGTCGACGGCATCCACGCCGCGCTTCCAGCGCTCGCGCTGCTGCGGCTGCCCGCGCATGGCCTGCCCGTAGAACGCGAAGCGCGCCCCATCGAAGCGCTTCGGCAGATACGGGGCGTGGCTGCTGAGATAGTGGAACGTCAGGAACGCCTGCAGGGTCGGCACGCCGGTGCGGCCGAAGAGTGCGGCGAGATCGCGGATCGCGGTCAGCTCCGCGAGCACCAGTTCCTGGCGGTTGCCGAGCTGCTGGGCTTCGAGAAACGCCTGCCACGGGAAGCCCGGCGCGTACGCGAGCAGCTGCGCCTTGGTGCGCGGATTGTAGATGGCGTCGACGTCGCGGCGCTTCTCGATCGGCCATTGCACCTTGGCGGCGGCGGTCTCGAACGCCATGATCTCGCGCGCCTTGGCCGCGGCATCGGCGACACCCGCGAGCTCGAGCATCTGCGCGATGTAGGCGACGTACTTGGCACGCAGCGCCTTCAGCTGTGGATCATCCTTCAGGTAGTAGTCGCGGTCGGGCAGCCCCAGGGTCGACTCGCTGATGAACACGCAGTAGCGGTCCGGGTTCTTGAAATCCGCCGGCAGCTGCACGTCGAAGAGCGAGGCGAACCCCACCTCGCCGAACAGCTGGGCCAGCGCCTCGTGCGTACGGGCCGCGGCAATGCGGGCGAGATCGCCCTGCGCCGGCGCGAGCCCGTGGCTCTCGATCGCCGCCTGATCCAGGTACGCGGCGTAGTAATCGCCGATCTGCTGCGCCGGCGTGCCGCTGCGGGCGGCGCTTGCGGCCGCCTGCTCGATGATGGCACGCACGCGCCCCTTGGAGAGCTCATCGAGCCGGTCGAACGGACCGAAGCTCGCGCGATCCGCCGGAATGGTGAACTGCTCGTACCAGGTGCCGTTCGCATAAGCGAAAAAGTCATCGCCCGGCTTGACGTGCGGGTTGCCGGCACTCAGGTCGAGGCCGAAGCTACCGATCGCGGGCTCGACCGCCGCAGGGGAAGTGACCGGGGCAGTGGTGGCTGCGGAAGCCGTGTCAACGGGCACCGCGTTCTCCTCGAGCGGCGTGGCGGCACAGGCGGCGTGCGCCGCGAGCGCCGTGGGGGCCACCAGTGCCGGCAGCCTCGACAAAAGTCTCATGGGGTCAGAACCTTCCTGGAATTCTCGCGCACCGCGCATCATAAGGCAGCGCCGCGGCCCGCGGCATGGCGCCCGCCGCGATTACCCGCCCACGGCACTCGGTTGGTCGCGCCTCACGGCTTAGGCGCGAGCTCGCGCACCAACTCGTGCCAATCTGAGCGCGCTGCGCGTGGTTGCTCGGCCGTCTCGGTGCCGAAATACAGGAAGCCGACGATGGCGTCGTCGCCGGAGAGCCCGAGCGCCTCTTTGACCCGCGCATCGTAGGCCGCCCCGCCGGTCTTCCACATGGCGCCGAAGCCGAGCGCGAACGCCGCGAGCATCATGGCGTGCGCCGCCGCGCCGGCCGACAGCAGCTGCTCGATCGCGGGGATTTTCACCGCCGGGTTGCAGTGCGCTGCAACCACGACGATGAGCGGTGCGCGGAATGCCTTGAGTCGCTCGCGCTCGAGCGCCGCCGCGCCCGCCTCGGCCTGCGTGCGGCGCAGATGCTCGGCGAGCAGCTCACCGAAGCGCGCGCGCGCCGCGGGTCGTATCAGGATGAAGCGCCACGGACGCAGCCGTCCGTGGTCGGGGGCACGCGTGGCACTCGCGAAGATGAGTTGCAGCGCCCCCTCGTCGGGGGCGGGCTCGGAGAGCGTCCGCGCGGAGCGGCGCATCAGCAGGGCGTCTATGGCTTGCATCCGCGCATTGTCGCAGACTGAAGCCCATGCTGAGCTTCCCGGAGGCGTGCGAGCGCAACAAGGGGCCGATCCTCGCCGTGCTCAGCGGCGAGCTCGCCGCGAGCACGCGGGTACTCGAGATCGGCAGCGGCAGCGGCCAGCATGCGCTGCATTTCGCCGCACACCTGCCGCACCTCACCTGGCAGCCGAGTGAGCTCGCCGAGAAGCTGCCAGCGCTCGAGGAGCGCATCCGCCGCGCGGGCACCGCTAACCTGCGCCCGCCGCTTGCGCTCGACGTGCGCGATGAGCCGTGGCGCGTGCCGCCCTGCGACGCGGTGTTCAGCGCCAATACGCTGCACATCATGGGGTGGGAGGCGGTGCGCGAGTTCTTTCGCGGCGTCGGCACGGTGCTCGAGGCGAGCGGAGTGCTGTGCGTATACGGCCCGTTCCGCTTCCGCGGCCGCCACACGAGCGACAGCAACGCGCAGTTCGACCGCTACCTCAAGGCACGCGACCCGGTGAGCGGCATCCGCGACTTCGAGGCGCTCGATGCGCTCGCCGCCGCGCACCGACTCGGCTTTGCCGCCGACCACGCCATGCCGGCCAACAACCGCACGCTCGTGTGGCGGCGCGCCGCAGGTTAGAGTGCGCACATGAACCCCGAGGTGCTGCGCGAGATCCGCGACGCCATCCGCACCATCCCCGACTATCCGAAACCGGGAGTGATGTTCCGTGACATCACCACTCTGCTCGGTAATGCTCGGGTGTTTCATGAGGTCGTCGAGCAGCTCGCGCAGCCGTGGCGCGGCATGCAGATCGATCGCGTCGCCGGTATCGAGGCGCGTGGCTTCATCCTCGGTGGCGCGATCGCGCATTCACTGTCGGCCGGGTTCGTACCGATCCGCAAGAAGGGCAAGCTGCCGCACACCACGGTGCGGGTCGCCTACTCGCTCGAGTACGGGCTCGACGAGATGGAGATGCACCGCGATGCTGTGGCACCCGGGGAGCGCATCATCCTCGTCGACGACCTGATCGCCACGGGCGGCACCGCGGAAGGCGCCGTGACGCTGCTGCGCTCACTCGGGGCGCACATTCTCGCCGCCTGCTTCATCATCGATCTGCCGGACCTCGGGGGCTCGGCGCGTCTCGCGCGGCTTGAGCTGCCGGTGCGGACGCTTGTCGCTTTCAGCGGACACTAGTCGCCTTCGCCTCGCGCGCCGCGCAACGCGAACAGCTTGTCGATCAGTAACATAGCGCCCCCTCGAGTGCCAACATTACTTTGCGGTCATACGGCACTTGCGCCCGGGGATGTAAGTCATAATACGCGCGCCTTGGTAGTCCGGGAGCCTGCCCGGCTGATGCGTAGCAGTGGGGCGCATGAGCCGGTCAGGCACCCGGGTGAGGGCATGCAGCGCACTCTTTCACTTTGGAGACCACCTAGATGTTCAAGAAGCTCGTTCCGGTCGTTGCCCTGGCTCTGCTTGCGGGTCCGGTTTTTGCTGGTGACACGCCGGCCTCGACACCGTCCGCGAATCAGTCCAGCAGCTCAACGTCCAAGTCGTCCTCGCATCACAAGAAGCACAAGAAGTCGAGCTCGTCGTCCTCCTCGCAGAAACCCTCGAGCGACACGTCGAGCGCACCCGCCAAGTAATCCTTACCTGGCGCGCGGCTGCGCTACGAAAGCCCCGCCCCACCGGGCGGGGCTTTTTGTTGGGCGTCGCGTAAGCCGGCTGACCCCGCCGGGAGGAAGGGCTTGCGGCTTTTCGCAAACGGGTTCAAATTCTCCTCCATGGATGGAGCACAACAGGCCGCAATACATCAGGCGCTGGTTTCCGTTCAACATGCCGTCACGAGCATGACCTTTCCAAGCTGCGATCAGGAGGACCTGATCGAGGCAATTGATCGCGTCGAAGAGCAGCTGCACGCCAGTCACCCGAATCTGGCGCTGATGTGCCGCTTTTTGAATTCGATCGCAAGGAGTCTGCGCGCGCAGCCGGAGGCGCGCGATTGCTGCCTTGCAATCGAAGACGCGATCGGCAAGGCCGGAATGCCCAGCACCTGGCAATCGGGAATCTGACCCTCCCGAAGCCGATGCCCGCGGGGACGTCAGCGGGCCCGCGGCGGGGCGCAGCGCCGTTGCGCACGCGCGCACCGGCGCTCTAAGTTGGCGCAATGTTCGCGCCGCTCTCCCAGGTCCTGATACTCCTCGCGGCCTGCGTGTTCCTCGTCACGCTCGTGCGGCGCCTGGCGCTGCCGACCAGCGTGGCGTACCTGCTGGTGGGGCTCGTGCTCGGGCCGCATGCGCTCGCCGTGGTGTCGGATTCGGGCACCACGCGACTGCTCGCCGAGCTCGGCGTGGCGTTTCTGCTGTTTACCCTGGGGCTCGAGTTCTCGCTGCCGCGCATGCTTGCCATGCGACGCGAAGTATTCGGCCTCGGCGCGCTGCAGGTGGCCGTGACCGCAGCGGTGTTCGCGCTGCTCGGCAACCTGCTCGGCATTGCCTGGCCCACTGCCATCGTGCTCGGCGGTGCAGTCGCCATGAGCTCCACCGCGATTCTGCTGGCGCAGCTCACCGAGCGCGCCGAGCTCAACCGCACGCACGGCCGGCTCGCCTTTGCGATGTTGTTGTTCCAGGACCTCGCGTTCGTGCCGTTTCTCGCGCTCAGCGCCATGCTCGCCACGGGCCGGCAGTACCTGCCGGTCGGCGAGAGCGTGGCAGCGCTCATCGGCGGCGTGCTCGCCATCGTCGCCGTGCTCGCCGCGGGGCGCTGGCTGCTGCGCCCCTTGTTTCACGAGATCGCGCACAGCCGCCTGCGCGAGCTCTTCACCCTCGCGGTGCTGCTGGTGGTGCTGTCCTCGGCCTGGGTGTCGCACCTCGCCGGGCTGTCGTTTGCGCTCGGCGCCTTCCTCGCCGGCATGATGCTCGCCGAGACCGAGTACCGGCACGCGATCGAGGCGGCGATCCGTCCGTTCCGCGACATTCTGCTGGGATTGTTCTTCATCTCCGTCGGCATGCTGCTCGATCTGCACCTGCTCGGCCGGCTCGACGTGCTCGGCATGGCGCTCCTCATGCTGCTGACGCTGATCGGTCTCAAGGCGGCGGTCGCCGCCGTCGTGACGCGGCCCTTCACCAACTCGCGCTTCAAGGCGCTGCGCACCGGCATCGTGGTCGCGATCGGCGGCGAGTTCGGCATTGCACTGTGCAGCATACTGCTGCAGGCGGGGCTCGTACCCGCGGGCCGCGGCCAGCCGTTGCTGGTCGCCATCGTACTGTCGATGGTCTTGAGCCCGCTGATCCTCAACAACAACAAGCGTGTGGCGCGCTTCCTGCTGCGCGAGCGGGCGCCGGTGATGACCGCCAGTCAGCGCGAGGAGTCGGCGACCAAGGAGATCGCCGGGCGCGAGCACGTCATCCTCTGCGGCTTCGGACGCGTCGGCCAGAACGTGGCGCGGGTGCTCGAATCGCAGGGATTCGAGTACATCGCGCTCGATCTCGACCCGGCGCGCATCCGCGCCGCGCGTCAGGCCGGCGACCCGGTGATCTACGGCGACTCGGCCGATGAGGAGATTCTCATGCGCGCCGGCATCGTCACGGCGAGCGCGGTGGTGATCAGCTTCTCGGACCCGGCGACCTCGATCGGCATCCTGCACAGCGTGCGGCGCATGCGTCCGCAGCTGCCCGTGCTGGTGCGCACCCAGGACGATGCACGCCTCAAGGAGCTCAAGGCCGCCGGCGCCACCGACGTCGTTCCCGAGACGTTCGAGGCGAGCCTCATGCTGGTGTCGCACGTCCTGATGTTGCTGCACGTGCCGGTGTCGCGCGTGGTGCGTACGCTCGGGGAGATCCGCAACAGCCGCTACGCGGTGCTGCGCAACATCGTGCGCGAGCCGGACGCGCCGCGGGTCGATGCCGCCGAGCCCCACGAAGAGATCAAGTCCGTGGTCGTGCCGCCCGGAGCCTGGGCGGTGGGGCGCTCGCTGAGCGAGATCCGCGGGCGGGGGGTGGAAGTCACCTTCACCGGTGTGCGCCGTCACGGCATCCTCGGCCGCGAGCCGGCCCCCGACACCGTGCTGCGCGACGGCGACATCGTCGTGCTCTACGGGGCACCCGAGGAGCTCGAGCGCGCCGAAGCGGTGCTGCTCGCCGGGTAAAGCGCGCGCCGGGCAAGCCCGCTAGAATGCGCACCCCGCCGCCGACCCCCCAAGGACACCACCCCATGCACCGGAGCCGCCTCGCCGGATTCATCATCGACTGTCAAACCGACGACCTCGAAGCCGCCGCACGCTTCTGGAGCGCAGCGCTCGGCCTTGCGGTGCGGGCCGCCGCCGAGCCCGATCCGCTCTATCGCACCCTCGACACCGCCCCCGACGAGGTGCACCTCGAAGTGCAGCAGGTCACCCACCCGAGCCGCGTGCACCTCGATATCGAGACTGACGACCTCGAGGCCGAGGTGCGCCGGCTCGAGAAGCTCGGGGCGCGGCGCATCGGCGCGGTCAAGACCTGGTACGTGCTGGAGGCGCCCACCGGGCAGCGCTTCTGCGTCGTGCGAGTGCAGCGCGCCGACTTTAACGCCAAGGCCCGCGTCTGGAACGACTGAGGTGGATCGCGCCGACATCCACTTCCCGTCCAAGCACGAGCCGCTGCGCGACGACGTGCATGCGCTCGGAGCGCTGGTGGGCGAGATCCTGCGCGAACAGGGCGGGCAGCAGCTGTTCGACCTGGTCGAGCTCGATCGCGTCGCCGCCATCGGCGCCCGTGGCGGATCGGAGGCGGCGCGCACGGAGCTGGCGGCGTGCGTGCGCGACCGTCCACCGGCGCTGGCACGGGACCTGGTACGCGCCTTCTCGGCCTGGTTCCAGGCCGTCAACCTCGCCGAGCAGGTGCACCGCATCCGCCGGCGGCGCGAGTACTTGCTCAAGGCCAGTCAGCGGCCGCAGCCGGGCGGCGTGGAGGATGCGGTCGCGGAGCTCAAGGCGCGCGGCCTCACCGCCGCCGAGGTGCTCGAGCTCATCGGCAGTCTACGCATCGAGCCGGTGTTCGCCCCGCACTCGACCGAGGCGAGTCGCCGGACACTGCTGCGCAAGCAGCAGCGCATCGCGCAGCGGCTGCTCGAGCGGCTCGACCGGAGCCTCACGCCGAACGAAACCCGCAGCGTGTGGAACAACATCCGCATGGAGCTCACCACCGCATGGCAGACGGAGGAGTTGCCGCGCGAGCGGCTCACCGTGGCCGACGAGCGCGAGCAGATCCTCTTCTACCTGGTGGAGATTCTCTACCGCGTGGTGCCGGCCTTCTGCGAGGAAGTCGCCCAGGCGCTCGAGAAGGTGTACGGCCTTGCGGCTGGCACGACGCGCATCCCCTCGATCCTGCACTTCGGCTCCTGGGCGGGTGGCGACATGGACGGCAACCCCGATGTGCACGCCAAGACCATCCGCGAGACACTGGCGCGCCACCAGCAGGTGATCGTCAACCGTTACTTCACCGAGTGCCAGGAGCTGGCGCAGCGGCTGTCGCAGAGCGCGAGCCGCGTGTCCGCTTCCGCCGAGCTCACCAAGCGGCTCGAGGAGTACATGCGGCTCCTGCCCGGCGCGCGCGCCAGCACCCCGGCACGGCACGACCGCATGCCCTACCGCGTGTTCCTGGCGCAGATCGGCGAGCGGTTGCGCAGCGTCTACGAGGGGCGCGCCAGCGGCTACGAGAACGCCCGCCAGTTCCGCGACGACATCGCCCTCATCGCGGCGAGCCTCAAGGCCAACAAGGGAGTCAACGCCGGGCTGTTCTACGTCGAGCGGCTGCTGCGGCGCATCGACGCCTTCGGCTTCCACCTGGCGACGCTCGACGTACGTCAGCACGCGAGCGTGCTCCACCAGGTCATCGCGCAGGGCTTCGACGATGCGCAGTGGCCGGGCCGCAGCAGCCGCGAGCGGCGCGATCTGCTTACCAAGGCGCTGGAGAAGGACCGCAGCCCGCTGGTCGAGCTCGATGCGCTCGGCCGGCGCACGCTCGCGGTGTTCGATGCCATCGTGCAGGGCCGCTATCGCTACGGGCCGGAGGCCATCGGCTATTTCATCGTGAGCGGCGCGAGCGGCGCCGACGACGTGCTGGCGGCGCTGCTGCTGGCGCGCTGGGCAGCCGCGTACGACAAGGGCACGGGCGAGGTGGCGCTCGACATCGCGCCGCAGTTCGAGAGTGCCGCGGCGCTCGGCGGCTGCGGCGAAACGATGCGGGAGTTGCTCGCGGATCCGCTGTACCGCCGGCATCTCGAGGCGCACGGGCGCTGCCAGTGCGTGTTGATCGGCTATTCCGACAGCAACAAGGAGACCGGCCCGTGCGCCTCACGGGTCACGATCCACCGGGCGCAGCACGATCTCGCGCGCGTGCTCGGCGGCGCCGGCGAGCGGCACGTCTTGTTTCATGCCCGCGGGGCGAGCATCGCGCGCGGTGGCGGGCGCATCGAGTCGATCGTGCGGGCAGCGCCCGCGGGCGCCGTCGACGGCGTGCTGCGCATCCGCGAGCAGGGCGCGACCATCAGGCAGGGCTACGGACTCAGGCCCATCGCGATGCGCACGCTCGAGCGCGCCTTCAATGCACTCAGCCTCACCACCGCCGCCGCTCGCCGCGCCGAGCTGCCGCCCGATGCGCCCGAATGGCTGGAGATCGCGGCGCTCCTGGCGCACGAGAGCCGCGCGGTCTACCGCGCGCTGGTTTACGAGGAGCCGCAGTTCTACGAGTTCTTCCAGGCGGTGACGCCCATCGACGTGATCGAGCGCATGCAGATCGGCGCGCGCTCCGTGCACCGCACGGCCGGTGCGGGTGTCGCGGGCCTGCTGCCGGTGCCCTGGGTGTTCGCCTGGGCACAGAACCGCTACATGATCCCCGGCTGGTACGGCGCCGGCAGCGCCCTGGCGGCGACGGTGGCGAGGTTCGGGCTGGCGCGGCTGCGCGCGGTGAGCGCGAGCTGGTTCTTCCTGCGCAATCTCATCGACGATATCGAGACCATGCTGGCACGCACGGACCTCGACATCGCGCACTACTACGATGCGCTCGCGCCCGAGGAGCTGCGCCGCTATGGCGATCGCATCGGCGCCGAGTACCGCCTGACCCGCGCGCAGGTGCTTGCCATCAAGGACAGCCGCGAGCTGCTCGATTCCGACCCGATGCTGCAGCGCTCCATCGCGCTGCGCAACCCCTACGTCGACCCCATGAACCTCATGCAGGTGGATCTGCTGCAGCGCTGGCGCGCCGGCGGGCGGATCGATCGCGACCTCTTCGAGGCACTGCTCGCAAGCGTGAGCGGCATCGCCCAAGGCCTGCAGAGCTCCGGTTGAGCGCAGCGCGCTCGAGCACCGTCACCGTGATCGACGCCATCACCATACGCCCGGCGACGCGGCACGACCTGCCCGAGGTGCTGTCCTTCATTCGCGAGCTCGCCGCCTACGAACGGCTGGCGGACCAGGTACAGGCGACCGAGACCGATCTCGCCGCGGCACTCTTCGGCACGCGCCCGTACGCGGAAGTGGTGCTCGCATGCCTGGCGGACGCGCCGGTGGGTTTTGCCCTCTTCTTCCACAATTTCTCGACCGTTACCGGCAAGCCGGGCATCTATCTCGAGGATCTCTTCGTTCGTCCCGAGGCGCGCGGGTGCGGTGTGGGCCAGCATCTCCTGTCCTGGCTCGCCCGTACGGCACTCGAGCGCGGCTGCGCGCGGCTCGACTGGGCGGTACTCGACTGGAACACGCCCTCGATCGGCTTCTACCGCAGTCTCGGCGCCGTGGCGCTCGAGGAGTGGACCATCATGCGCGTCGCCGGCGCGGCCCTCGAGCGCCTCGCGCGCGGCTGATCGGCGCCGCCGGTGACCTGATTGGCGAATCCCAGAGCCCTGCCGTGTGCTGAGGCGGTCATTCGCGCCAGCGCCACCGTCCCGGCGTGCGCCGCGCGCAAGACCTGGGTGCTCGCGGCGGCGGTGCTGGGATCGACGCTCGCGTTCGTCGATGAGTCGGTGGTGAACGTGGCGTTGCCGAAGATGGAGAGCGACCTCGGCGCCACGCTCGCGGCCATGCAGTGGGTGATCAACGCCTACACGCTCTGCATGTCTGCGCTGCTGCTGGTCGGCGGTGCCACCGCAGATCAGTTTGGGCGCCGGCGGATCTTCCTCATCGGCGTCACGGTGTTCGCCGCTGCCTCGCTCGGCTGCGGCCTCGCTGCAAACGTTGCGATGCTGATCGCCGCGCGCACCGCGCAGGGCGTGGGGGCTGCACTTCTCGTGCCCTGTGCGCTTGCGCTCATCGGCGCGGCGTTCGCGGAGCGCGAGCGTGGCGCGGCGATCGGAGTCTGGTCGGGAGCCTCCGCCATTGCCGCCGGAGTGGCGCCGCTGCTCGGCGGCTTGCTGGTGGATCACGGGTCGTGGCGCATGATCTTTCTCATCAACCCGGTGCTCGCGATCCCGACGCTGCGGATCACGCTGCGTCACGTACCCGAGAGTCGCGATCCGCTCGCCGGCACCGCCATCGACTGGCGTGGCGCGCTGCTCGCGTTCACCGGGCTCGGCAGCGTGGTGTATGGACTGATCGCCTCCTCCGCCCGCGGCTGGTCGGATGCGCAAGTGATCGCCGCGCTGCCCCTGGGGGCGCTGCTGCTCCTCGCCTTCGCGCTCACCGAACGCAGCAGCCGCTCACCCATGATGCCGCTCGAGCTGTTTCGCTCGCGCATCTTCAGCGGCCTCAACGTACTCACCCTGCTGCTCTACGGTGCGCTCGGCGCAGCGTTCTTTTTTCTGCCGTTCCTCCTGGTACAGGCGCGTGGCTACTCGACAACCGCCGCTGGGGCCGCCTACCTGCCCTTCACACTGGTGCTTGGCGTGCTGTCGCGCTGGTCCGGGCAGCTGATGGATCGATTTGGCGCGCGTGGCCCGCTCAGCGTCGGCCCCATCGTCACGGCGCTCGGCTTCGCGCTGCTCGCCGGTGGCGGCGGCCGTTACGGCTTCACCCTGTTGTCGATGACCGTGTTGGGCCTCGGCATGGCCGTCACGGTCGCGCCTCTCACGGCGACCGTGCTCAACGCCGTACCCGCGCACCGCAGCGGTGTCGCCTCCGGCATCAACAATGCCGTCGCCTCGGTCGGGAGTCTGCTGCTGATCGCAGCGCTCGGTACGGTGGCGCTCGCCGTCTTCAACCGCTCCCTCGATCGACAGCTGCGCGCGGTCGATGTCCCGGTGGGTGTCACGCAGGCGGTGCACGCGGCCCGGGATGGATTGGTCGTCCCGCCGCTGCCGCCGAGCCTTGCGCCGCAGGAGCGCCGGCGTGCCCGGGCGATTGTCGATGCGGCGCTCATCGGCACGATCCGCTTCGCACTGTGGACCGCGGCGGCGCTCGCGCTGCTGAGTGCGCTGTCGGCAGCGCTGACGATTCCGCCGCGGGAGCCGCGCGGCGACCCGCTGCCCGCCCCTGCCGCCACGCGTCCGCCTTCACGGCCGCCGATAGATGAGGCCGTCCTTCATGACGAACACCACGTGCTTCAGCGCGCCGATGTCGCGGGTCGGATCGCCACTGACGGCGACGAGGTCGGCGAGCATCCCGGCGTGCACGCGCCCGAGATCGGTCTCGTGCCGCAGAATGCGCGCATCCGTCGCGGTGGCCGCGGTGAGTGCCTGGACAGCCGTCATGCCGTCGCGCACCATCCACTCGAGCTCGCGGTAGTTGCTGCCGTGCGCGAACACGCCCACATCACTCCCGCAGCCGATGATCACGCCGGCTTTCATGGCGCTGGCAAAGGCGCGTTTCGCCTGCTCCATGGCGGGAGTCGGCGGTGTCTGGCCCGGCACGTAGTGCTCGAAGTACTCGCCGTAGGCTTCCTCCGCCGTCAGGGTCGGCAGGTACGCCACCCCGCGCGCCGCCATGAGCCTGAACACCTCGGGCGTGCCGTTGAAGCCGTGCTCGATGGTGTCGACGCCGGCCACAACCGCGCGGCGCATGCCCTCGGCCGTGGTCGCGTGCGCCGCCACTGGACGCCCCGATGAGTGCGCGGTCTCGACCAGCGCCCGCAGCTCCTCCTCCGAGAAAGTCGGCTGCTGCGTGCCGTCCGGTCCCCAGCGATAGTCCGCGTACACCTTGATCCAATCGGCCCCGCGCCCGGCCTGCTCGCGCGTCGCACGGACGACTTCGGCAACTCCGCTCGCCTCCTGCGCCCCCTGCGGGGTGCAGCACACATCGGGCCGCAGGTCGCGCGGCGCCGGACCGTAGGAAGCGGTGGCGACGATGGCACGCGTCGCGACGAACAGTCGCGGCCCCGGAATGAGCCCGTCATCGATGGCCTCTTTGAGCGACACGTCGGCATACTCCGCACCCTCGGTGCCGAGATCGCGCAGCGTCGTGAACCCCGCGAGCAGCGTCGCGCGCGCCTGCTGGCCGGCGCGCAGCGTGCGATAGGGCACCGGCTCCTTCAGCACCTGGTCGTTCCACGAGGTTTCGTTGTAAGGATGCAGGAACAGGTGCGAGTGGATGTCCATTAGCCCCGGCAGGAGCGTCGCTCCGGGCAGATCAATCGTCTGCGCGCCGGCGGGCGCGTGCACCGCGCTCGCCGCGCCCACCGCCACAATGCGCCGGCCCGCGGTGAGCACCACCCACCCCTGATGCAGCGGCTCGCCCGCGGTCCACACCTGCGCCGGGCGCAGGAGGATTGCGGCACGGTCGGCGTCGGCGCCGAAGCCGGGAGCGGCGGCCAACGTGAGGGCTGCGAGCAGCCCGCGAGCGATTGCTGTGCCCATCTGTTATTCCATGAGTCCTTGTGGCGGACTTTGCCCCGCGCCATGGCGACGGCGCCTCCCCGTGCACCGTCAGCGCACCTGAGGGCGCAGAGCCTGGCGGCTCAAGAGTTCATCAGCACCGTCGTATCGTAGCTCTCGAACCCCTGGATGGCGCGTGCGTAGGCGTTGAACACCAGCCGCTCCGCCACCTTGTCGGCACGCGGCGCGAGCAGCATGCGCAGCACCACGTCATCCGTCGGGCGGGTGGCTTCTTCGGCGAGCAACTGCTCGATGACGCGCGTCAGGCGGTGATACAGCTCGTTCACGAAGCGCAGATGCGCCCCGTCGTGCACCTGCTCTGCCGGCCCGTAGGTGGCACGTGCTTCCTCGGCGAGCTCGTGCAGGAACAGGTTGAGCAGGCGCGCCTTGTCGACCAGGCGCAGCTCCGAGTAGAACTCGATTTCGGAATTGAGGTTCATGGGACACCCATAGCGTTTGCCCGCGCTAGGCCGGGAAGAAATCGATGGGTTTGGTCGTGGTGATGGTGTCGACGTCCTTGGCGTCGAAGCGGAAGGCGCGCACCAGGGCGACGATCTTGCGCTCGAGCTCGGGATCCTTCAGCTCGCTCGAGACGACGCGACACATGGTTACCTCGCCGTTCGGGGCGATAGTGAACTCGAGCACCAGTTTCCCCTGCAGCTCGGCGTTGTCGCGCAGCGCGCGCGCGTACAGGCTGTAGATGCGGCCCTTGTTGCGATCGAACACCAGCTCGATTTCCTCGCGCGAACGCGCCGCCTTGCCGCCGCCGCCACTCGCCGCGGGCCCGCGATTGTTGAGCCCGGAGGCGACGATGCCCGAAGCCACCGCGGTCGCCTGGTGCCCGGTGAGCGAGCCTGCGCCACTGCCGAAACCGCGGCTCGCGTTGGCGGAAGTGATGCCGCCGCTGCCCGCACCGACCTTGGAGGTGATGAGCGAGCGCTCGGCATGCGCATCCGCCCCCACGGCGCCCGACAGGTTCTTGGTCTCGAGCGGGGTGAGATCCATCACGTCGCGCAGGTCGGCGAGCTCGTCCTTCACCTGGTTCAGCTGCTTCTGTGCCTTCTCGTGCGCGCGCTGCCGCTCATCGACCGGCGGCGGCTTCACCATCGCGACCTTCGGCTCGATCTTCGGTTTCTCCTCGACCTTCGGCGTCGGCGGTGGCGGCGGTGGCTTGGGCTTGTTCTCGATCATCACGCGCGCGAGACGCTCCGGGATCTCCTCGGCCGCCTGGCGCTTCGGCGTCGGCAGCAGCGGGAAGGCAATGCCGAAAATCAGCAGCAGGATCAGCAGCACCCGCAGGATCTTGCGAAAGCGCTCGCTCGCCTCCGGGTCGCCTTCCCAGGGGAGGTCGTATTCGCGGTAATAGGGGGCGAGCAGCATGCGGCCTACCCTGTCTTGAGCTGGCCGGCGGCGACCGGCTTTTCCTTCTGGATGACCGCGAGTGAGATGCGCCCGTAGTCGGCGTCGGTGCAGGTCGCCATGACGCGCTTCAGCACGTCATAGGGGAGCGCCTTGTCGGCCATGATCGTGATCTCGCGCTGCGCGATATCGCGCTCGGTCATCTCCCGTCCGACCAGCAGCGGACGCTTGAGCGCAGCGCGCAGCGGCTCCACCAGCGGGCCGGGAGCGGCGCGGATAGCGGCAATGGTGGTGATGAATTCCCCCTGCACGAACAGGTCGGTCTTGGTCGCCATCACCACCACCGACTGCTTGGGCGCGGTCTGCGCGATCGACTGCGGGATCTCGATGCCCTTGGAGTTCTGGATGACTTCGACCTCGGTCGAGTACACCAGCAGGAACGCCACCATCACCGAGAGGATGTCGATGAGGGGAATGAGATTGAGCTGCGCATCGGCACGGTTACGCAGATGGTGCTGCGCCATGCGCAATGCCCGGTTCGAGATGCTCATCGGTGCGCTCCTGCGGCCTTCCCGCGTGCCGAGGCGGTGCTGGGCGGCGGCGCGGCGGGAGCGCTGGCAGCTGCGGGCGGCGCCGCGGCAACGGGCGCTGCACCCTCGGTGGCCGCGGGCGCATCACCGATGGAGATGTCCGGGAACAGCTCTGCCTGCACGATGTTGGGGCCCTCGCCTGTCTCGAACACGCGCACGCGGTCCATCACCTGCACCAGGGTGTCATAGGGCGTATCCGGCTCGAGCAGGATGCTGGCGTCGGTCTTGTCGGGAAACTTCGCCTTGACGAACTTCAGATACTCGGTGAGCCCGTCGTAGTCGTATCCCTGCGGCGTGTTGGGCACCGCGTGCAAGGGACCGGTGTTGCGATCGGCCACCATCAGCAGGTCCTTGCGCACCATCACCTCCAGCTGCAACCCGGGCGGTGGCTCCTTGAACTCGGTCTGCGAGGCGGGCAGGTTGAGTTGCAGGATGACGGTGCGCGAAAACACGGCGGTCATGAGCAGAAAGGTCACGAGCACGGTGAAGATGTCGATCATCGGCACGAGCAGCAGCTCGGCCGGCTTGCGCGAGTGGCGCTCCAGCTTGCGATATTGATACGAGCGGCGCATGCGCGACCTTCAGCTGCGGCAACCGGGCAAACGCTTAGCGCGATCAGGCCGCCGCGGGCGCCGGCTGCCGCTCGGTGATCGCATTCAGGAACTTGACGGACGCCATCTCCAGGCTGTCGATCAGCTCGGTGGTCTTGGTCTGCAGCCACGCGTGGATGAACAGCAGCGGCACCGCGGTCATCAAGCCGAAGGCGGTGCAGTTCATCGCCACCGAAATGCTCGCCGACAGGAGGTTGGCCTTCTCCGCCGGGTTGACGGTCGCGACCGCTGCGAATGCACGGATCAGTCCCATCACCGTGCCCAGCAACCCCAGCAGTGTCGCGAGGTTGGCGAAGGTCGCCAGGTAGTGGGTGCGCTTCTCGAGGCGCGGCACCACCTCCATGAGGCTCTCCTCCATCGCCTTCTCGATGTCGTCGCGGCGCCGCGCCGACTGGATGCGCGCCAGGCCGTAGTTGAGGATGTGACCGATGTACGAGTTCGACTTCGAGGTGACCTGTGCCACCTGGCGGAAGTTACCCTGCGAGAGCAGCGGTACGATCTCGTTCCACAGCCCGCGGTTTTGTACCGCGATATGCGTGAGGTAGATGTAGCGTTCGATGGCGATCGCCAGACCCACCACGAACACGATGGCGATCGGGTACATGAAGTCCCCGCCGCCCTGGAAGAAACGTACGATCAGGTTCCACAGGCCCATCTGACACTCCCGCTCAAAAGACCGCCGAAGGAGGCACCAAGACTAACCAAAACTGAATGACATAAGCCCAAAAAACTAGGATCTGGCTCTCATCTGCGGTGTTGCCCGCCATCTTTCAGGGCTTATTTGCGGAACCCGGCACGGTGCCCGGTTTTGGGGCGTTGGCCCCCGGCGACAACGCATCGTAATAGCGGTTTTCCCGCTGGAATACGTCCCGATCCAGCGGTTGCAGCACCTCATCGACCAGGCTGTTCACGGGCTTGCCGCCCAGGTCCCCGAGGTCCGGGTGCTTCCACGGCACGATATACAGAACCTTCGGCAGCTCGCGGTTGCCGGTGATCTCGGTCGCATCCAGCTGCAGCCGATCGGCTCCCTTGCGCACCGGCGTCCTGGCGGCTCCTGCCTCGGCCGAGGCCGGCGCGGCCTTTACCCCCGTGGCCCCCCCGGTCGGTGCAGCGCTCGTCGCGGATGGCCGCTCGGGCGCAACGGGCGCACTGGGGGCGGCCGGCGCAGCGGGCGCGGGGGGCGCCGAGGTGTTGATGCCGGGCTCGAGCTCATCGGGCCGCGGGATGTCGCGTGCGGGGGCCGCGGCAGGCGCTGCTTTTGGCGCCGACGGCAGCTGCTGGGCGCGGGCCATGGCGAACGGCAGCGCGCACAGGATGAGCGTGAGTGACGCGGTGGTGGCTCGGGTGACTGCGGGTCTGGACGCGGGCTGCATTCTCAACCTCCTGCCTTGGGCGCGGCCGCACCCGCGGCGGCGTTCGCCGGGCTCTGTCCCTGGGGCTGCGGAGCTGGCGCGGACGGCACTCCCTGCCCTGGCGCCTCGCTCGCGGGGCCCGGCGCGCTTTCCGTACCCGGACGCTTCAGCGGGGGCATGCCCAAACGTTGCCGCAGCTCGGCGATCCAACCGCTCACGGGCTTGTCTTCGCCGGTGATCTGCTTGTACTGCTCGAATGCCGTCAGCGCCCGGTTCGGGTCCCCCAGATAGAGATCCGACAGCACGCCAAGGTTCCGCCATGCCGGTGCGTAACGCGGATCGACGGCGAGCGCCTGCTCGTACGAGGAGGCGGCGTCCTTGAACTCTCCGCGCATCCTCTGCGTGGCGCCAAGCTCGGTCCATGCGACCGCGCTGCCGCTCTCACGGGTCACGGCACTCTTGAGCGTGGTCTCGGCCTGGTCGAGGTGTCCCCCCTTGCGCTGAAGGATCGCCAGGTTCACCAGCGGCGCGGCGAACTGCGGGTACTGTAACGCGATCTGCTTGAAGCCAAGCTCGGCCTCGGTGCTGTTCCCGGCCCGCATGTAATTGACCGCACGGTCGAAATCGGCACGTGCGGCGGGGGAAACATCGGGATGATTCAGCGCCATGGCGGCTGCAGCCGTGCCGGCTGCAGCCGTCGTGCCGGTCGCGCCCATCGGGGGCGTCGCGGCACCCGGCACTGCCTTGCCGCCAGCGGACGTCGTGCCGGTGCCGGAGGGCGCTCCCTTCGCGGCGGACTGCACAGCCGGTGCCGGAGCGGCCGGCGGGGACTTGCGCGTGGGCGTCGAGCTGCAGGCGGCGAGGTAACCCAAAGCGAGCGCGTACAGAACGCACGTCGCCAGCTGCGCCGCCGCCCGCGCGGGGCACGCTGTCCGATCACTCGAGGCTCGTGACCACATCGTGGGTCAGCTCCGTCTTGCCGTACCGGGCGGGCTTGAGCTGCGCCAGCTGCTGGAAGCTCTTGCGCACCCACTCGTCGTAGACGCCCTCCTTGGCGCGCGCGGCGTTCAGTTCGTGCGCCTTGATCGCCTGCTCCTCGAAGGGGAATACCTGCTCCTCGAGCAGCGAGTTGTATTCCTCGAGCTCGTCGCCTTTGAGGTTCTTTGGTCGCTCGGATGCCATGATGTCCTTGGCGAGCACGGTATAGAGGTCCGCCATCTCGTAGGTGGCCGCCGTCGTGACCTCGGCGACCTGGTACTCGGCCGCGCGCTTGTAGCCTTCCATGGCCGCTTCGAGCGCGTTGCGCTTGACGATGAGGCTCTTCTTGAGCGGCGCCGTGAGCTGCACTGCCCGGAACGCGTCCCGTGCCGGCTCGGCGAGCGCCAGCTGCGCCTTCGCGGCGAGGTAGTGTGTGCGCTCGGTGCGCTGTGCGCCAGCCTCCTGGTCTGCGCGGATGATCTCGCGGTACCAGTAGTCCTGGCGCTTCAGATCACCGTTCTTCGCCGCGTAGTCCGCCAGACGCTGGCGCGCCTCCTCCGCGGCGACGACCGGCGAGGGGTTGGCGGCAACGTACTTCTCCAGCATCCCGGTCGCTTTGGGCGTGTTGCCCGCCTTGGCGTACAGATCCGCCGACTGCATCAGCGCCTCGCGCTGCACCGCGCGGTCCTCGCTCGGATTGGCGGCGATGCGCTCGAATTCGGCCGCCGCCTCAGCAGAGCGGTTGGCGGCCGCGTACGCCACGGCGAGCTTGGCCGTCACGTCGCGCTGCAGCGGATTCTGCGGGTATTCATGACGGAATTCCTCGAGCACCGGGATGGCGCGATCCCACTGCTTGAGCACGATGAGCTGTGCGGCCGCGTCATACTGTGCGTTGGCGCGGATCTTCGCATCGGGGGCGACGCGTCCGACGCGCAGGTAATCCTCCACCGCACCCGCGGCATCGCCGGCCTTCTGCTTCGCCTCACCCTGCTTGTAGACGCTCGCCGCGAGGCTTTCGGTGAGATCGCTGCGCGTCTTCTCGTCGGCGCCGGCGAGCGCGCGCGCCTGCACGAAAGCCGGCTCCGCCTTGGCATACTCGCCCTGGTCGTAATACGACCGCGCGATGATCGTCCAGGCGATGCGCTGCTTGGCGGGATCGACCGGAGGCTGGCGCGCCAGTATCGACTGCGAGACGCTGATGGCGCGCGCCCGGTCGCCGGCGGCGAAGATCTCCTGCGCGGCGCGTGTCAGCACGCCGGCGCTGTCGGGGTGCTCGGGGAAAGTCTGGGCGAACTTGACTCCTGCGTCGGTGGCGCGCTTGTGCCAGACGTCCTTCTCCGCCCCGCTGAGGCCTTCCTCGCCCTTCTGGTAGCAGACCAGCGCGGCGTACGCGGCGGTAGCGGACTTCTCATTCCTCGGGTAGCCGTACGCGGTGGTCTCGTACTCGGCGGCCGCCTCGGCATAGTGGTGGCTCTCGAACAAGGTCTCGGCCAGCAGGTAGTTGGTCTGCGCCGAATCCGCATCCTGGGGGAAGGACTTGAGGTAATCGCGGTACCAGCGCGAAGCCTCCTCGTAGTCGGCGACCTGCTTGGTCTTCTGTGCGCGCGCGTGGAAGTAGGTGGCGACGTCCTTGAGGTTGGTCTTGAGCTCCTCCACCACGCGCGGGTTGTCGGCGCGGTTGCGCGTCTTCCAGTACGGGGAGCCGAAGTTGTAGCGCTCGACGAACTCGTGCTTGCCGTCGAGCACCAGGTCACTGAAGCCGCCCTTGCTGTAGGCGTTGATGGCCGCCATGTCGAGGTCGGGTGCGTGGTCGCTGTAGGGATAGCGTGCGACGTAGGCGCGGTAGACGCTGGCCGCGTCCTGGTAGCGCTGCTTGTCGACATACAGGTCGCCGAGCCGCGAATACAGCAGCCAGCTGTAGGGCCGCTCGCCGTGCTGCCGGGTGTACTGCTCGAGAGAAGCGGCGCCCTCGTTGTAGGAGAACGCGATACTCATGACGCGCAGCGTGTCTTCGACCAGCTCGCGATCGGCGCGCTTGAGGCTCTCGAGCCGCACCGCCTTGGCGGGTGTGGTGCCGAGCTCACGGTCGAGCACTCCGCCGAAGGACGGCAGACTCTCGAGCGTCAGCGACTGCTTGAACAGCGCCCAGCCGTTTTTGTAGAGGCTCTGCTGGTAGAAGGCGGAGCTCGCACTGCGCTTGATCACCGCCTCGTAGGCGTGCCCGGCCTCCGCATAGCGTTTGGCGGAGAACAGCAGCTCGCCGCGGCGGAACTGCACTTCATCGATCTGCGGGCTCTGCGGGTACTGCTGCACGATGCGATCGAGCGTGGCGAGGGCGGCATCGCCCTGCCCGGTGGTCTCGTAGGCACGCGCGAGCTGATAGAGCACCTGGTCGTTGCGCGGGTAGTCGGGGTAGGCCTTGAGCAGCGTCGTGTAGAGCTTGATGGCCTCGGCGCCCTGCAGGTCGACCGCACTGACTTCCCGCTCGAGGCGCTCCATCTCGCCGGCGTCGAGATTCAGATCGCCGAGCCGGCGTAACGCTTCGGCGCGCAGCTTCGGGTCGGTGTTCTGCAACTCGAGAAAGCGTCTGTAGTTCTCCATGGCGCGCGTGCTGCCGCCGCTCGCCGGGGTGTCCGCGTGCACTTCGACCTTGCGTTTGCCGAGATCGCCGATGGTCTGCGCCGTGCCGGGGCTGGCCGGCGGGGCATTGCTCGGCGCGCCCTGTGCCAACGCTGCGCGTGGCAGCCCCGCGCACAGCAGCAGCACGGCAGTGCCCGTGCCCCACGCGGCGCGCGCCGCCCACCACTCGCTCATCGCGGCCCCTCCGGCGGGCCCGGTGGTGCCTCGTCCTGCGAGTGCGCGGCCGGCTCTTCGATTTGGGGGTCGGCGCCTTCGGCGCCCTTCTGCACTGGGGCCGGGGGCTTGCCGTGCGCAACCTGGGCGCTGGCCGCGCGGTCGTACATGGTGGCCAGCGCAAAGCGCGCCTGCACCTGGTAGGCGGCGAGACGATCCTTCTGCTGCTCGAGCTCGTGCACCGCGAGCCGTGCCAGGTAGGCGCTTTGCTGCTCTTCGGCGGCGGCGAGACGCACCTGCAGTGCGTCGATCCTCTGGCGCAGCGACGCCACGCGGTCCGCGAACTCCCCGGTGTTCACCGGCATATTCTTGCGGGCACGCTCGACGCGGATCCAGCGGCTCTGTGCCTCGCTCAGCGCGAGCCCGAGATCCTTCAGCCCGCGGTGCTCCTGCCACAGCCGCGCGCCATAGGCATCGTTCAGGCGGAAGTACAGTACCCCCTTGACCAGAGCGAGCCGCGCGCGCGCCTCAGCCGTCTCGGGCGTATCGGGCGCGCCGGCGAGGCCGGCTTCGACGCGCTGTATGCGCGCCCACTGGTCGCGCTCGGTATCGGTGCCGAGCGCGGCCACGTCGTGCTGCGACTCGATGGTGCGCAACTCGTTCTCCAGATCGACGTGGCGCTGCTGCAGCTTCTGTAGCGCCCCCGATGCCAGCAGCGCGTCGGTGCGCGGCAGCTGCTCGGCATAGGCACGCTCGCGGGTCTCGATCATGTCCTGGAAGGCGCCCATGCTCTCGCCCCAGCGCTCGAGCGTGCCGCTCATGTACACCAGGTCGCGGTAGTTCTTCACCCCTTCCTGGAAGTCGTGTCCAGCGAGAACCGTGTACAGGTAGGGGGACTCGGGCGCCTGGGGAAGATGCTTGACTTCGCGGAACCAACCGTGCGGCGCGAGCGGGCTGGCATCGGGTGTCACCTCCCGGGTGAGCACCTCGCTCAGCATGTCACCGTGCTCGATGCGGGCGATCGCCTGATCGAGCCGCACGTTCTCGGCGTCGAAAGAACTCAGGGCGCTCTCGTAGTACTCCGCCGCCTGTGCGTTGGCGTTGAGCTTGCCGAAGGCGTACGGCACGGCGAGGTAGGATTCCTGCACCGCCGAATCGAGTACGTCGCGGCTGCGCAGCTCCATCCACGGCGTGAGCGCGCTCTGATAGTCCCCGAGTGCCGCCTGCGCCCAGCCGGTGCCGAGCAGCGCCTTGTTGGAATACGGGCCATTCAGCCGTACGCGCTCGAGGGGCGGGCGTGCCCTGGCCGGCTCGTTCGCCTGCAGTTCGGCGAAGCCGAGGGCGAGGTTCGCGCGGTCGCGCAGCGCCGCGAGCTCCGGGGTAGCCGCGCTCATGGTGCCGACGGCGGTGAGAAAGGACTCGGCCTCCTTCAGGCGGTTGGCGCGCACCAGCGCCACGCCGAGATTGAAGCGCGCGTACGCCGACCACACCGACCCGCCGCGCCACCCCGAGAGCAGCTGGATCGCCTCGTCGAAATGGCCCTCGTGCATCAGCACGTTGCCGAACAGCAGCTCCTTCTGCGCCTCGAGATCGGGCGACATGCGCCCGTTTATCTTGCGTAAGCTGGCGTCCGCGTTGTCGAGATAGCCGCGCGCGTACCAGACCTGCGCGAGGTAGAACCAGGCCTTGTTGCGCACGCCGCTCGGCACCTCATTGGTGAGGAGGCTCGCGAAGATCTCGCCCGCCTCGTTGTGCACGCCGAGCGACAGATACAGGCCCCCGGCGAGGAGGCGCGCGTCATCGCCGTCATGCGGCATGCGCTGCCAGTGGTCGTAGGCGAGCAGCCGCGTCAGCGCCTCGAAATCGTGTGCCTCATCGTTCTGGAAGTACAGGAACAGCACATCGCCGTAGTGCAGGTCGTGGATGCGCGTCTCCGGCAGCTTCTCCGGGTCGTGGCGGCGCGCGTCTGCGCCGCGCACGGCGAGCACCGCGAGAGCGGCAGCGACAAACAGCGCGCGAATGGGCGGCCGACGCGTCACGGCTCAGTCCCAGTCCTTGATCTCGAACTCGGGCTGCAGCTTCCTCTGCCGGTCGTTGATCTTGAGCTCGAGGTACTTCGCGCCAACACCCTTTTCAAAGTGGATCGAGGCGCCGCGCTTGTAGGCGCGGTCACTCGGCCCCTTGCCGCTGAAGAACGCGACCAGCTCGTGCTGCCCCACCTTGAGATTGCCGATATAGAGGCGCTGGACACCGCCCTTCAGCAGCGCCTCGACCTCGCGCGGCGTGTACAGGTAGTTGGTCACCTGTTTCTGGTCGATCTTCAACTGCACCGAGTCGAGTGCGAAAAAGTCACCCACGTCCACCGACAGGAACACCGCCACCTGCGTGTTTGCGGGGAACAGCAGTTCCTCCTCGAGGATGAACAGGTCGCGGTTGAGATCGACCACGTCCTTCTTCAGGCCCTGGATCTGCTGATCGAGGCCGCGCGTGTCCGGCGCGCTCTCGGCGGGGCTCGCCGGCGCCGGCATTGCCGACTGCACCGCCGCACCGGCCGCCTCGGCGGCCTTCTTGAACTGCTCGAGCTTCTGTTGGTCGAGGGTGCCGGGCGGCTGCGCCGCGGGCTGTGAGGCGCTCGCTGCCGCGGCCTGGCTGGCGTCGGCCGGCGCCGGCGGAGCGGCCGCCGCGGGGCGGCCGGCGGTGAGAAGCAGCGCAGCGGCGAGGCCGACCGCGAACCGCGCGACGCGCAGTACACGCCCGGGCAGTGCGGCCGGGGCGCAAGTGAGAGCCATCTCAGGCATGGTGGTTTCCGCTCATTCGTTCAGCAGATCGCGCAGCTGTTGCAGATACACTCCATCGCTCGCCGTGCTGTAGTCGCGCAGCACGTGACGCACGGTCCCGCCGCGATCGATCAGCACGGTCATCGGCAGGTTGTCGACCTGGTAGCTGCGGCTCACCGCCTTGGCCGGATCGAGCAATAGCACGAAGCCCACCGGCAGCGAACGGGCGTACTCGAGCGACTTTGCCGGGTCGTCGTCGACCCCGACGCCGTAGATCTCGAGCCCCGCCGAGCGATACGTGGCGAGACTGCGGTTGAGCGCCACCAGCTGTGCGCGACAGGGGTTGCAGCGGCTGCTCCAGAAGCTTAAGACTACGACTTCGCCGCGGTGTTCTGACAGCCGCACGTTGCCGCCTGCCACCGCATGCAGGGCAAAGTCCGGTCCCGTGCGCCCGATGAGCGGGTAGGACGGCTGTGCCTGTGGCGCGAGCCCGGCAGCGAGTGCCAGCACTGCCACGCCCAGCCGTAACGCCGCACCCCTGCGCGAGCGGGCAGGCCACGAGCGGGCGAGGCGGCGCCTCGCCACCTCACGCCACGCCGGGCCGTTCGGCCGTTGCCATCTCAATAAAGATCCTTCGCCACGGAGTGCGGTCTGCCTCCGCGTCAAGCGCGCAAAATTGCACAGCGCACTTAACACTGTCAACGAAGGGAGCGGCGAAATGAGGCCTGCCGCGTGGTTGCACCGAGTTTGCCGGAAGGCCGTCGTCAGCAGGCGACAACGCCGCCTGCGCGCGTGCCGCGCAGTGCGCGGCACGCCTTGACGCGCGTCACACGATCGGCTGGAACACCGTGAGGGCGTCCATCTGGGCGGCGGTACCGAGCGCCATCGACGGCTGGTTGAAGATGGTCGAATATTGGCTGGTGGTGCCGAGCAGGCCCATGTAGTTGAGGATTACCACCTGCACCAAGGTGGTCACGGAGTTGCCGACGGGACTCGAGCTGCTCACCACGTTGCCGGAAGCGGTGAAGTAACCGATCTGCTGGCCGGCGGCGCCGTTGAGCAGCGCCGGGCGTCCCTTGGGGCTATACACCAGGAAGAATGTCGAGGCGACGGACGAATTGTCGCCCTGCCAGCCGAGCTTGCCGCGCCCGGCGGCACTGCTGTCGACCATCATGTTGGAGTTGAGCGAGCCGTCGCTGAGCACATAGATCATGACCGGCTTGCCGACGCGCGCTGCGTACTCGAGCACCCCGCCGATCATCTGGCCGGCGTGGAAGTTGCGCGTCTCGCCGGTGGCACGCGTGCCGTCGTGGTAGTCGTAGCCGCCGAGTGTGATGGTACCGGCGCCGGCGAAGCCGTTGATCACCAGCTTCATCACGGTGGCGGTCGCCGCGGTGTCCGAATCCGCGAACTGGCCACCGCTCAGGGGGAAGATCGCGGGCTTCGCGCCGCCGATGATGTTGGTATCCTGCGTCGGATCGAGCGCAGAAGGGTTGCCGAACAGGTCGGCGGTGTTGGCCGACTTGACGTAGGCGCAACGCACCTGGTTCTTGAGGGCGGCGTCGTCGGCTGCCTGTGTCGGGTCGCTCGCCGGGTACAGCGACACGCCCGGGGTCGAGCCGTTCGGCGCACCGAGCGTGCCGGTAAAGGCGGCAACGTCGCCAGAGCCCGAGGTCGGCGTGGTGCCGGTGCTGATGCGCGTCTGCGACTCGATCGTTGCCACTGCCAGCGGATCCTGCTTGCCGCCCGGAGGAATCGGCACGAGCGCGGTCGCATCCGAGGGCTGGGAGATTGTGGTCGGCTGCAGCGAGGGGTTGATCAGCGCCATCGGCGCGTCCGAGTTGCCTCCCGAGACGGTCGACTGCGTGCCACACAGTGTCATCAACTGGCCCTTCGCCCCGGCCATGGCAATGCCATACATGGGGTTGTGGGGATTGTCCTGGGTATCGTTCTGCGACATGGCGCACAGCACCGCACCGCTCGTACCGGCGGCGGTAGTGGCGGCCGCCACGCTCTGGATGCCCCGCTTGATGGCACCGTCGGCCTGCCACAGCAGTCCGAGTGAGGCGTCGATGTTGGCGCTCGAGCTCGGCACCATGCTCCCCGGCACGCCGAGCAGCTCATAGCCGGCAGTCGATAGAAAGGCAGTCTGACCGCCCTGCTGTCCGACAAGCACCTCCGAGCCGACGAGGTTGGCGCCGCCTGCGAGATCGAAGACGATGAACGGGATACCGCCGCCGGCGCTCGGCACGTTGCATTGCGTCGCACTGAGCAACGCCTGGATGTCGGGCGAGAGCGCCGCACCCGCGCGGTTCGCCTTGAGCAGCGCGCCGAGCCAGGCCGGGCCGATCACCATCGCAGGCCCCGACATGAGTCCGGCCGCCACGAAGTCACGGCGCGACACCGGCCGGGGGTGATTCTCGTGCAGCAGTGGCTCGCCGAGCGCGTGTGCACGGGGGAGCTTTTTGCGGATGAACATCTGCGTATCTCCGGTCTCAAATCACTGCAGAGTAACGGCGGCGCTGCCGAGCACTGCCGTGCAGGCTGCGGTAGTTGCCTGTGCCACTGTGGCGCTCGCGTTGAGCGTCGGCACGCGCGTGAGCAGCGCATCGACCTCGCTTTGCACCGCGCTCGCGGCCTGCGGGTTCACGTTGCTGCCGATGGCGTTGCTGACCAGCGCGTTGATGACCGTGGTGCGCTGCGCACTGCCGCTCGCGCCGAAGAAGCTCGAAGCCGTGGCGCCGAGGCTGCCGTCCAGGCCGCCGTTGAAGAACGTGTGCGTCAACTGCGAGCTCGCCAGCATCTCACTGCAGTAGGCGTTCGCCAGCTGCGAGAGCGCGGTCTGCTGTGAAGGCACGAACGCCGAGAGCAGCGGACCGGCGGGCATCGACTGCTGCGAAGTGTTGTACAGCGCCGACACGACCGGGTCGGTAATCGCCACGCCCGTGATGCGCGCGAACGAGTTGTTGGCACGCTCGAAGGTCGCGATGCCGAAGTCCGGCACCGGCGTGGTGGACGGCGCCGGCGGCGACACCGAGACCGGCGGGTCGACGTAGGCGTGCACGTGCGAGCCCAGCTGGTCGAACGACAGGAAGAACAGGTCTGCCGTGGGGCCGAGCGTTAGCGGGACCACGGTGCCGAGGCTCGAGAGCAGCTGCCCGTTGGCAGCGGTGTAACTCGAGCCGCCGAGCGTCGTGGACACGCTGGTGAACGCCTGGCCGGCCGGCGCGAGCGCACCGTTGACCCCGATGCGGATGCCGCTCAGCTGCAGCCCGGAAGGCACGGGCGCATTGGCATCGAGGCTGATGAACTTCGGCTGCGCGAACAGGTAGCTGTAGCTATCGTACTGGGCGCCCGTGAAGAGGATGTACGACTGCGGCATGCCCGTCAGCGAGCTCACGCCAAACAACAGGAAGTACTTCTGGCCGACGCCGGCAGCGAAGTTCTGCTGGATCTGCGCCGGGGTGAGCGCCCGATTGTGGATGGCGGCGAACTTGATCACGCCCTGGAACTGGCGCTGGCCCGTGACCTCGTTGCCGAGCACCAGCGCGAAGGTGCTGTCCCAGTTGGCGAGCGAGCCGCCGCCGGACGTGTCCTTGTCGCCGGTCCACACACCGTTGACGTAGATCTTCTGGCCGTTGACCGGGTCGTAGGTGAGCACCACGTGCTGCAGCGCCGCCTGCGCCGCCCCGTTCGTGGTGGTGGTGGTGAGCGCCGGCATGCCGTTGGTGTCGGTGACACTGCTGCGCGTCATGCCCTGGTACTGCATGGCCGCCTGCGCGAGCGTCATGTTGCGCGTGGTGTTGCTGCCCGAGTAGCTGACGATATAGGCGCCGGTCTGCGTGACGTTCGCCGGCGCGACCCACGTCTCGATCGAGTACTCGCCCGAGCCCTGGATCATGGAGGCGAACTTCGAGCTGGCACTGGTCGAGGCCTGCGCTTTGCCGCCGGCGCCGATGTTGATGCCCCAGCCGCCGACCCAGCTCACGTTCCCCGACAGCTCGAGGTCGGCCTCGGGCGTGACGCCGCTCGTGTCGTAGGCGGTGCTGCCCTGGCCGGTCTCGAACATGTACATGGCGATTACGTTGGCGTCATAGCGGCTCCCGCCGGCGGCGATGGTCCCCTGCGAGAGGGTCACCGCATTCGAGACCACGAGCGTCGGATCGATCGGCGTCACCGGGATGCCACTGGCAAACGCGGTGATCGCCGCGAGCATCGCCGCGGCGCTGCCCGGACAGTCGGGCGCACCGTTGGAGCTCGGCGTCGCCCAGCAGTGGTGCATGTCATCCGCCAGCCGCTGGTAAAAACGCGACAGGCTGGGTGTCTCGAGATTGATTTTCGGCTGTGCCGCCGCGTAGGCCTCGGCGAGGTTGGAGCTCGCGAAGTACGGCTGCTGCGGCGTGAGCGAGCTCTCGCTGTGACAGCCCGAACAAAACTTCGTCAGCAGCGGATAAACCGTGTTCGCGAACGCGGTGGGATCCGTGGGGAACTGCTTGCCGCCGCCCGCAGCCTGCACGGGCGGAGCGATCAGCTGTACGCTGCTGGTCGAGGAGGAACCCGAGCCGATCCAGTTCTGAATCCACACGAGCATGGTCGCCGCGCACGCTGAAGGGTCCGCGACCCAGCAGTTATGGCCGCCACCGACCTTCTGTACCAGCATCGACTGCGAGGGGTTGGTGAGATTCACCAGTGGCAATGCCGCCTGGTAGGCGAGGTTCACGTCGTCCGAGCGGGCAAACATCGGCGACTGGCCACCGGCGTGGTGGCAGCCGCCGCAGCGGTCGGACGGGATGATGTTCACCCACAGGTTGAGCTGGAAAGCCAGCACGTCGGCGTTCTGGGCGGCCGGCCCGGTGTAGCTGCTCACCGCACTGGTGGCGGCCGGCTGGTTCACCGTGACGGCGGGTCCGCCACCGCCGCTGCACGCGGCGAGCGCAGCGAGGAGCGCCAGCGCGGCGCCTCGCCGGAGTGCGCGCGCGGCGCTTCTCAACACCGCGGGCGACGGGGCGAAGGTTTCGAGAAGGTTGCGGTTCATTGCGACGCTCCCTTACTGGCCCGGGCAGGAGGCAGCGGTCTGCTGGAACAGCTGCTTGAGCTTGTAGCCGCCCGACTGGAAGCTCTGCGTGAGATAGGCGAGCTGCTGCTGATCGGGGGCGCTCGAGGGCGCACGGAAACACACGGCCTGGAACACCTTGGTGGCCTGACACTGCGCGAAGGCGGCGGCCGACTCGAGCTCCTGGCCCAATGACTTGGCGCCGCTGCCGCTGCCCGGCAGTGACGGGCTCCAGCCGAGCGCGGCATTGATGCCGGTGCGCCACCGGTTCGACCAGCTGTCGTCAGGAGTCACGAAGCCATACACGAAGTTGGTGGAGTTGATCAGGTACTTCGGCTGCACCTGCCCCGCGGTGTACACCATCGTGCCGGTGTTCATGACGGCGCCGACCGTACCGTTGAAGTTGTAGTACGCGAACGCCTGTGCCATGGGGTCCATGCCGCTGTGACAGCCGACGCAGGTCTGCAGGTACACCCGGCTGTCCCCGCCCGGCGAGCGCGCCACGTCCTGGCGGACGCGATCGGTCGGCCGCGTGGTATCCATCAGCGTCTGCATGTCGTTGCAGAAGTGATTGATCATCGTGAAGCGGAACATGGCGCGGTTGGTGCCATTGATGAAGAAGGCGGCTTCGGCGGCGTAGGTCGTGAGCAACCCCGCGGTCGCCGCGCTCGGCGTGCCGTAGGTTCCCGACTGCGTGGTCTGCTTGAGTGCCGTGCTCAGGTCGACACCGCTCGTTTCCGCGTTCACGTAGTGCGCGTTGCTGGCGTTGGAAGGTGCGGGCGTGACCCCGGCCACCGTGTAGAGAATGTCGGCCGACAAGGCGGTGTTGAACGGCACGTCATCGCGCACCATGCCGATAACGGTCGCGGCGTAGTCGTTGAAAGGCGCGAATACCGTCTGGTCACGATTGGTCCAGGGCATAACCCAGTTCTTCAGCGTCACGTTGTAGAAGTCGCGCGCATAGGAGTTGGGGTAGGCGACCGGATCGGTGGCCATCTGCGCCGCCTGGATCAGCGCCGCATTGGGTGCCGTGCCGGGCGCATTCGCGGCGCAGCCTGTCGGGCAGGCGGCAGCAATCACGCCGGCCATCTGGGCGAGCACCGCCGCTGGCGGCGGCTCGCCGGCGAGGCGCTCGTAGATGCGCTTGGCCTGCTCGTTGGGACCGGCGTAGGCAGGCAGGGCGAGCTGCGTCAGCAGCACGATGGAGCCCGCCAGCGCGAGATGCCGCGCGCGGACCGGGTGGACCTGTGCCGTGTTGGTTCTGACATTCATGGCGCTCGTCGCCTCCGAAAAAAAGCCCGAATGCGCGGACCGACTATACGGTCACCCCATCCCGCCCCGAATGTCTCAAGCAAGTGACGTCGCCAGCCGCCGACAGTTAGAGTTGTTCTCGTGCCGCGCTGCTCAATGCGCGACAAACTGCGAGCCCCGTCACGGCGTGCCTCGGGTCGAACGTCTACCTAGATACCGGGATCGGCCCCCGGCACGCTCGGGGCCTATGAGAACCGCGCGGCACCCCACCGCGCTGTGACGCGATCGGCGCAATCGGGATTGCTATGAAGATAAGTTATTATGGTGACAGCGAATTACGTTACCTTCCCAAGCGAAGGCAGGCTCGCGGGCCGACGGAGACGCTCATGAACGCGCAGCGCGGCTGGCAGGACCTCACGTGGTGGGCGCAGCGCGTCCGGCCGCTGCCGTGGTACGCCGCCGCTCTGCTCGCGACCGCCCTCGCCGCCTGCAGCGGCGGCGGCAGCGTCAACATCGCCAACAGCCAGGCCGGAGATCCCGCTACCGTCGACTATCCGATCTTCTACGTGAAGCACACGGTGCCGACCAACCAGAACGGCACCCTGGTGCAGGACGACCTGCGCATCATGCAGGAGGTGAATCCTTCCGCGGACCTGTACATGCGCGCCAGCGCCTCACCGAGTGCGGTGGAAACCAACATCACCTCGCGCATCACCGCCGGCGCCAGCTGGGACGTGAAGGACGTCGATACGTCCGCCGACGGCAGCAAGGTGATCTTCGCCATGCGCGGCCCACTCACGAAGAATCAGGATCCGAAGAAGCCGCCGTCGTGGCGCATCTACCAGTACACGCTCGCCACCGATACGCTGGCGGCGGTCATCAATCCGGCCACCGACCCCGATCCGCCCACGGTCGACGACGTCTCGCCGCACTACCTGCCGGACGGACGCATCGTGTTCTCCACCACCCGCCAGGACCAGTCGCAGGGCGTGCTGCTCAACCAGGGCGACCCGCAGTTCTCGGCGCAGGACGAAGATCGCACCGAGCCGGCGTTCGTCCTCGAGGTCATGAATGCCGACGGCACCGGCATTCACCAGATCTCCTTCAACCAGAGCCACGACCGCGACGCCACCGTGCTCGCGAGCGGCCGGGTGCTGTGGTCGCGCTGGGACAACATGCCGGGTGCGGGACGCAACCAGATGTCGCTGTACTCTTCGAACCCGGACGGCACCGACACGCAGCTCTACTACGGGGTCAACAGTCACGACACCGGCACCAAGAACAGCGTGATCGAGTTCGTGCACCCGCACCAGATGCAGAACGGGAACATTCTCGCAATCATGCGCCAGTACACCGACGTGGACGACGGCGGCAACCTGGTCATCATCAATGGCACCAACTACGTGGAGAATACCCAGCCGCTGCTCGCGTTCCCCGGCCTCACCGGGCCTGCGCAGACGCCCGCCACCTCCAACCAGGTGGTGACGCTGCCCGGACCTTCGCCGGGCGGGCGTTTCATCTCCGCCTATCCGCTGCTCGACGGCACCAACCGCATCCTGGTGAGCTGGAGCCAGTGCCGGTTGCTCGACACCACGGTGACGCCGCCGACCATCATCCCCTGCACCAGCCAGAACCTTGCCGCCCCCAATCCGGTCGTGGCGCCGCCGCTCTACAGCGTGTGGATGTTCGATCCGACCCAGAACACCCTGATCCCGATCATGCAGCCGGTCGAGGGCGTGATGGTGACCGACGTCGCCGTCGGGCAGCCGCGACCGCTGCCGAACATCATCCCCGACCAGGTGCCGGGCGTGACGCTCAACCAGGACTGGGTGAACGCCGGGGTCGGCGCCATAGATATAAGGAGTGTCTACGACTTCGACGGGGTCGACACCGCGAACCCCAACATCGCCACGGTCGCCAATTCCGGGCTGACGCCCCCGGGGGCACGACCGGCGCGCTTCGTGCGCCTGGA
>Ga0187778_10000229_pt1 | contig 40568 bp, 41 predicted proteins | sample 1015_Q2_SP5_20_M_FD_132418 | JGI IMG/M metagenome (GOLD analysis project Ga0187778, IMG submission 132418) | Tropical peat soil microbial communities from peatlands in Department of Meta, Colombia - 1015_Q2_SP5_20_MG | ecosystem: Environmental > Terrestrial > Soil > Wetlands > Peat | place...
ATCAGCCTGGAGCGCCTGGTGGACGATACCTTCTCTTTTCTGCGTCACCAGCCGATGTTCCACGCCATCGAGCTGAGGAAGGAGATCGCGCCCGAACTGCCGGCCATCACCGCCGACGCCAACCAGATCTCGCAGGTGCTGATGAACCTGCTGCTCAACGCCGGACAGGCCATGCCGCAAGGAGGCACGATCACCGTCAGCGCCACTAAGGTGAAGTTCGAGGACCGCGTGGAAGTCCGCGTGACCGACAACGGCTGCGGCATTCCCGCCGACATACTGCCGCGCATCTTCGAGCCCTTCTTCACCACCAAGCGCGGCCAGGGAACCGGTCTGGGCCTGAGCATCAGCCAGGCTTATGTGCGCAACCATCACGGCGATATGGAGGTGGAGAGCGTGCCCAATCGCGGGACGACGGTGCGCTTCAATCTGCCGGTGCGGCAGGTGGGGCGGCCGGCGCCCGAACCGGAAGAGGAACTAGTGAGCTAGGAGGAGCATGTCCTATTCGCTGCTGGTCGTCGATGACGAAGCCCTGACGCTGCGCACCATCAGCCGCGCCCTGCGCGAGGAGGGCTACGAAGTCTTTCTCGCCAGCTCGGGCGAAGAGGCGCTCGCGGTGTACGCGCAGGAGAAACCGGACCTGGCGCTAATCGACGTGGTGCTGCCGGGCATCGACGGCATCGAAGTCCTGCGGCAAATCAAGCGGCAGAACCCTGCGGCCATCGTGTTGATGATGAGCGCCTATCACCAGGTGGAGCGCGCCGTGGAGGCCATGAAGCTCGGCGCCTACGATTACCTCATCAAACCCTTCCACTTGGCGGACCTGGCCAACACCATCCGCCGCGCCTCGGAAACGCTGGCCTTGCGCGTGCGCCTGACCGAGAGCGTGCAGATGGCCAAAGGCCGCTACGACCTGGCGCTCGCCGTCACTCGCAACGACGAGATGAAGGAACTGCTCGAGGTGTCGCGCAAGGCCGCCGAAGCCGACAAGACCACCATCCTCATCCAGGGCGAGAGCGGCACCGGCAAGGAAGTGCTCGCCAAGGCCATCCATTATCACAGCCCGCGCGCCCAGGGACAGATGCTCGAGCTGAACTGCGCGGCCATCCCCGACACGCTGCTCGAAAGCGAACTCTTCGGCTACGAGCCCGGCGCCTTCACCGACGCGCGCCGCCGCAAAGAAGGCCTGCTGGAGCGCGCCAACCACGGCACGCTCTTCCTGGACGAGATCGGCGACATGTCCCTGAGCACGCAGGCCAAGCTGCTGCGCGTGCTCGAAGAAGGCTCGTTCACCCGCCTGGGTGGGACGCGTCCCATCAGCGTGGACGTGCGCATCATCGCCGCCACCAACAAAGACCTGAAGGCCAGCATCGCCGCAGGCAAGTTCCGCGAAGACCTTTATTACCGGCTGAACGTGGTGCCGCTGACCATTCCGCCGCTGCGCGAGCGTCGCGAAGACATCGTGCCGCTGGCCCTCGACCTGCTGCAGCGCTTCAACCGCGAGCTGAAAAAAAATTTCACCGGCTTCACCCCGGCCGCCGCCGAGTTGCTCAGCAAGTATCCCTGGCCGGGGAACATCCGCGAGCTGAAGAACGTGATCGAGCGCACCATGATCCTGGCGCCCGAAGGCGACATCGACGCCGCTTACCTGCCGGAGGAGATCCGCGACTACATCGCCGAGATCGCCGCCAGCCCGCTCTCGCACAGCGATGAACTCTCACCCACCGGCCACCAGTTCGTCACCCTGCGCGAGCTGGAAGAGCGTTACATCGACGAGGTGCTCACCGCCAGCGGCCAGAACAAGACCCAGGCCGCGCGCATCCTGGGGATCCATCCCACGTCACTGCTGCGCCGCCTCAAGAAGCAGCATTTCGACAACTGAGCGGCAGCGGATTGAACATTTCTGCCCCTGCCCTTTGGGGCTGCATACCTCGTCGTGACACGTCTCATTCCCTGATCCGAATACGATCAGCTTCGACCACGAGCAATTTTCCTTCGTAATGCTCCATTGTCGGGTGCAGCTCCAGGTAACCCGTCAGACGGGCCAACAGTTGAGCAAGGATTTCTGGATGATTGCGCACCTGTAGGGCGACGATTCCTTTGTATTTCTTAGGCGGGTAGGTAACGATGTCGGCAAAGTCGCTGTTCAGCGACAATACAATCGCGCCGAGTTCTTGGGCCTTCGAAATGACGACGGCATCCGGCGACTCGACCGGAAGGAAATCCCTTAAAGGCACAACCTCATGGTGAGTTTCTCGCAGCGTCTGAATAATCAGATTCGAGATGCAGTGGTCGGCCAGAAACCGCAGGGCCATCAGACGACGGCCTCAAACTCGGCCAGTTCGCGGGCATAATCCAAGCACGCCGCTATCTGCTCACGTGTGAGGTCGGGAAACTCTGCAATAAGCTGCTCGGCCGTTGTGCCAGCCGCCAGGTACCCGAGCACAACACCGACCGGAATGCGTGTTCCCTTTAGCCGGGGTTTGCCGCGCAGAATCTCCGGATCGCTTACGATATACCTTTTCCAATCCACCGTCATCCGCCGATACTACCGCGTTTCTCCAGCAAAGGCGAGAGCGCTACATCGACGAGGTGCTCACCGCCAGCGGCCAGAACAAGACCCAGGCCGCACGCATCCTGGGGATCCACCCTACGTCACTGCTGCGCCGGCTCAAGAAGCAGCATTTTGACAATTGAGCGCGTTGGTACTTGGTACTCGGTGTTTGTCGAGCGAAAAAATTCACACCCACCATGCCGCCTTGTATCCCAGGTCTTGAAAACCGCGAGACCTGGGGCACCCGGCCACAATCGGGGCAGCGGACCTTCCCATGCGGCCAGCGCATCTCCTCCAGGTAGGTCAGGCAATCTTCGTCAGTCTTGAATTTGGCGGCTGCTTCGCGGAAGTTCATGGTTTTCTCTTTCGCCCCATAGCCCAGGCGGTGAAAGCGCATCCAACTGCCGCGCCCGCCAGAAAAATGACCGCAAGGAACATGAGTATGCGCGGGAGTGCGCCGCCAAAGGCACTAAGTCCATCGGCCATCAGCATGGTCCAATTCTAGGCTTACCTCCGGTGTTTGTGTTAAGTGAATAATCGTCCTTTAAGTCCCTTAGAAAATCGGAATTTGCGCGAGTGCCCCATCCTAACGTCATGCTGTTCGACGTTAGGGTGGGGGTTTTGGCTTTCTCCTGTCTCCGCGTGGTTCGCGGAATCAATCCCGACATTTGGGACTCAAGAGTCAAAATCCCCACCCTTCCCAAAAGCAGGCAAGGGTGGGGCACCCTCCAATTTTTGTGCGGGGTCTGAGAGTGGGTGACCATAACGGCGACAGACAAAGAGGTTAGAGAACTACACGTGAAGGGGCACGCCTTTCAGGCGTGCCGTAAGGGCGACGGGGGAGAGCGGCTTTAGCCGCTGAGGTGTGCGTCCAGGGGCTGAAGGCCGGACTTACTTACGGCTGGTATCGGCACGGCTGAAGCCGTGCCCCTTCACTTTCTAGGCGGGTGGCCCAGCCGAACGAGTCGAGTGAGCAGACCGGAGAGTCAAAATCCCCACCCTTCCCCAAACAAGGGAAGGGTGGGGCACCCCCTGCTCGACATTCAGCGCAGGCGCAACGCCGCCGCAACTTTTTCTACCGCTGCGATGAGCGCTCCTCGGCGCAGGCTGACGTGGTACTGCTGCGCCGCGCGATGCGCTTCGCCGTATGCTGCCTCCATCCGCAGGCGGATGTTTTCCTCCACGCCGTCGAGCAGGAAGCCTTCGTGTTGCAGATTGCGGCTCCATTCCAGATAGGCGGCAGCGACGGCGCCCGAGCCCGCGAGCAGGGCGGGAACCACAGTTACGCCATGCTCTTCCAGGATCTCATTGGCAGCGCGCGTGATCGCGTCCTCCACCGCCTCGACCACCAGCGGCGCGTGGATGCGCACAGCGTTCGCCGCCGTGACTTGGCGCGGCGCCGCGGCCAGCACCAGTACGTCGCAGGCAGTCTCAAGCATCTCTGCATTGCTTACCAGCTCGCCTTCGGGAAATCCCAGCAGCACGCCCTTGCTGGCGATCCATCCCAGTAAGGCCGGCACGGGAAGGCCGTCATCCAAATGGATTGCGCCGGAGATATCGGCTACCGCCACCAGCCTGGCGCCGGCATCAGAGAGCAGGCGCGCCAGCGCCGATCCGGTCTGGCCTATACCTTGCAGCGCGATGCGTAGCCCGGCGAGTTTCCGTCCGCTCGCTTCCGCAGCCATTCGAATCGTGTCGAACAGGCCTTGCGCAGAGGCGTCGGCGTGGTCAGGCAATCCGAACAGCACGGCCGGCTTGCCTGCGACCGCGGCGGGCTCCAGGTGCCCGGTGGCGCGTGCGTGCGCGTCCAGCATCCAGGCCAGCACTTGCGGGTTCGAGCCCAGGTCTTCCATGAGCACGTCGGTTGCGGGCCCGAGGATGCCGCGCAGCGCCGCAACGTAGTCCTTGCTCAGGTGGCGCAGCTCGCGTTCGGAAAGCTTGCCGGGATCGCACACCAGCGCACCCGCAGAGCCGCCGAAGGGAAGATCCAGCAGCGCGCATTGCCAGGTCATGTTCATGGCCAGGGCACGGGTCTCGCCGAGCTGCGCGTGCGGCGACAGGCGGATGCCTCCCAGCCGCGGCCCGCGCGCGCTGCTGTGCTGCACGCGGAAAGCGGTGACGGGGAGCGCATCTCCGTTGTCGCGCACCAGCACCAGATTGGCGGTGGTCTCGCGCTCAGGATGACGCAGTCGCTCGACGATCCAGCCCTCCAGGTCGAGAGCGCGCGCCGCCTCTTCCAGTTCCAGGGTGGACTCCAGGCAGGCATCGAACTCTTCGTCGATGATGATCGGCGGCAGAAGATCGTGGGTGGTCATGACACCCTCCTTCGTCGTTAGTCATTGGTCGTTAGCTGTTGGCCCAGCGGCTAACGACTAACGACCAACGACCGCTTTTTTTCAGTTCACCGCCGCGCTGGGGCGCGCCGGGAACACGTACTTCACCGTACGCGGCAACTGGAATGGCGGTGTGGACACTTCCAGCGTCCGCGGCAGGATCTTCAGGTGCAATACCGCGAGACGGAAGGCCAGCACGGCCGCCGTCACCAGCATCAGGGTCACGGCCAGCTCCGGCCACTTGGGCACGTAGCCGGCGTGCGTGGCCCGCTCCAGCGAGATAATGGAAACATCGAGCCGGTGCACCATGAATCCGGCGATGGTGACCGCGCTCGCCCAGTACAGTCCGATCGGCTTCCGCCGCACCTGCGGCAGGTTGAAGAGCACGAGCGGTACCGCTACGAACAGCGCCATTTCGCCCCAGAAGTACGCGGTCTCGATCACCGGCTTGAACAGGTATCCCAGGGCGTGCTGCTTGGCCAGGTCGGCGAAGCGGAACAAGGTGAACACCACCAGCATGGGGGCGACGATGCGGCTGAAGTCATCGAGAATGCGCATGTCGATGCGCACGTTCAGCGAGCGCACCGAGAGATACAGCGCCATGATCACCATCGCGATGCCGGCGGGAATGGCGGACGTATAAAAGAGCGTCGTCTGATAATTGCTGTACCACAGCGGATACATCTTGCCCTTGAAGATGATGAACAGTCCGCCCAGATAAGACTGGTGCAGCGAAGAGAGCAGCACGCCGACCAGGACCAGGGCGATCAGGATGCGATGGTGCCAGTGGAGGAGCGACTCGCGGGTTCGCTTCCACGGCAGTTTCTCGATCAGCGCCGGCGAGAACTCCAGCGCCAGCACGGTGGTGTAGAGCACGATGCACCACACCACTTCAAACAGCACCGAGGCGCGGTTCCACATCACCAGCGGATGCCAGAAATTCCAAGGGAGTCCCAGCTCCCAGGCGTAGCCGAGGACCACCGAGAGGTAGCCGAGAAAAGCGATCACCACGGCTGCGCGCGCCACCGGCCGATAGCGTTCCATGCCCAGCAGATACACCGCGCCGGCGATGGTGAACCCGCCCGCCGAGAGGCCCACGCCGCACAGCGTCGCCAAGCCGACCCAGATGCCCCAGGGCTGCGCGTTCGACAGATTGGTGGCCACTTCGAAGCCCTTCGCGAAGCGCAGATAGGTGGCCCAGGCGCCGGCGGCAAAAATCAAGCCGACTATCACTCGCCACAAGGTGATCTCGGGGACTCTTAAGCGTGTCATGGCTCAGCTCCTCTCCTTGTCCCGGGAACGCAGGCCGTTCCTGGCTTCCTTTTCCGCGACCTCTGCGGCCATTACCTGCTGCCGCCGCTGCGTGAACCAGTACAGACCGGCCAGCAGCGATCCGCCGATTATCACCACCGTTGGCATCTCGCCCAGAGCTGCTTCGCTCAGGGTGGGCAGCGGCTGCGTCTGCGGCGGCTTGATGAACCCCAGCTTCTCGAAGGGCACATCGGAGAGGAAGAACACCGAGGCTCCGCCGACTTCCTCCTCTGTGCCGTAGACCTGGTTCACATACGCCGGGTTCTCGCGGATACGCTTCTGCGCTTCCTCGAGCATAGCGTCGCGATCGCCGAAGATCGTCGCCCCCACCGGGCATACCTCAGCGCAGGCCGTCTGCTTGCCCGCCATCAGGCGCTCGGCGCACATGTCGCACTTCTTGACGTAGGGCACCAGCTTCGACCACTCATAGCGCGGCACCGAGTACGGGCAGCCCAGCATGCAGTAACGGCAGCCGATGCACTTCTTGCCGTCATAGACCACCGGTCCGAGCGCCGTTTTCTTCAGCGCGCCCACCGGGCACGCCGAAGCGCAGGCCGGTTCCTGGCAGTGCATGCACAGCCGCCGTACGAACTTGTCGCCGCGCTCCTCTACCACGGTCAGCGCCGTGGCGGAGAGCACCGGCTCATGCTCCATGGGGAAGTGATGGACTTCCTTGCAGGCCTGCTCGCAGGCGCGGCAGCCGATGCACTTGGTGATGTCGATCAGCATCGCTTTGCTTTTCATGTGCGTTCTCCAGTTCCCTTTCCCTCACCCGCACTACGTCAGGAAGAATTCGTGGACCAGGCGCCGCTGCAACCCGGGCTCGAGCTGTCCCAGCAGACCGCGGATGGGCACCCCGCCATCGGCCGCCGTCGCCGTGACGTATTGCGCGGTCAGGTTGGTCAGCCGTCCCAGCGTGTGCTGCATCCAGGGCGCGACCATGGTTCCCTGCACCAGGTTGCGCACGTTGGTGCCCAGGTCCGGAGACTTCACCACGCAGATCCAGCCTTCCTGATACGGGTCATTCACCAGCAGGTCGGGATTCTTGAGGATCTGCGGGTTCACCGACATCACGATGCCTTCGACCGGCGACACCAGCTCGGCGGTCAGGTCGCCGTGGGTCACCGTCATCAGCTTCTGTCCCTGGCGGACCCAGCGGTTCAGGCCGATGACCTCGATGCGGTCGATCTTCCCCAGCAGGTTGGTGGCGAAGGCGTCCAGGCCGATGCGCGCATTCTGCCGTCCCTCATCGAGCACCCAGGTGTGTCCGGGATGGAAGCAGTAGCCCTTGGGGACGTCAAACCCGATCTCGCGCTCGATCTCCGGCGGCTGCGGCACGGCCATCATCGCCGGCTGGGTCACTTCGCCGGGACGCTTTACGAAATAGGTGATGCTGATGATCAGCAGAAACATGAGCAGCACAAACAGGATGGACATAACCGCCTCCCTCGCCGATATCTGTTTCGGCACTTACGCCCATGGTTTGTGCACGTGAAAGGCAATCGCAGACGGTGGTTAGATGTTGGTGGGAAAGGACTTGCGCGCTCCAGAAATGCCGCTGTCAGTGCGTTTTGCTAGTGTTGCTGCGTTTTGCAGCAGTGCGATTTTCTCTAGAACAAGTCCGAGTGAACTCGCGCAACTTCGGGCGCCAGTTTCACATCACGCCGAAACTGGGCACCGCGAATCAGGTTGCTCACGGTCTAGATGCCCAGGTCCTTCAACAGCGCGTTCGCGGTCTTGAAGCGCTTACCCCGGCCCCGGCCGGCCGCCTTCATCGCTTTAACCGTGGTGGGGTTTGGGACCTTCACCTCAAACGGGAGCGCCTTTTCCGCCGCCACGCGTACCAGCAACATGCGGACGGCGTCGGAGACCGACATGCCCATTTCGGCCAGCGTTTTCGCGGCTTTCTCCTTGACCTTGTCGTCCACGCGGATATGAACCATCGTCGTCGCCATTTGTTGAAACAACCTCTGAGATACATTGTATCTCAACTGCGCCGGATCACCACCAGGGTTTCATCGTCCCGCTGCGACGCCGTTCCGCGAAACTGCCTGAGCTTCTCGACCAGAGCGGCGCCGAAAGCTGCGGGATCATTCTGCGAATCGACCGGCAGGCTGCGCACCCGTTCCAGCAGGCCGTCTATTCCCAACTCTTCCCCGCTCCCGTTGCGCGTTTCCGTGATTCCGTCGGTATAGAGCAGGAGCAGGTCGCCCGGGCACAATTCCACCGCTGTCTGGGTGTAATCGGTTCCGCGGATCAGGCCGAGGGGCAGACCGTCCACGTCCTTGGCATAGGGCGTGCGTTCCTCGAGGCACTCCCAGACTCCACTCTCGGCGTGATGCCACAGCAGGGGCGGATGGCCGGCATTGGTGAAGAGAAGTTCGCCAGTCACGCAGTAGAAACCCAGTACGACGGCGGTGGCCAGTTCCACGCCCTGCGCGTCCTGCTGAAATGCCTCATTCAGCTCGCGCATGAGCGCCGACTGGTCCCAGTTGTCGGTGTGATGCCGCAGAACCAGGCGCAGACGATCAGCCACCGCGCTCGCCGATTCTCCATGCCCCGCCACGTCCGCCAGCGCAATGCGTGAGATCTGTCCTTGGCTGCAGACGGATAGATAGTGGACATCGCCTCCGCTTGCCGCCTGACCGAAGGGAGTGGAGGAAACCCAGCCCACTAGACCGGGAAGTTCGATCGGGTGGGCCACGATGCTGTTCCCACCCCACAGCTCGAAACACGCCAGCCTCGGGACTGGCTGTCCGGATTTGCCCATGACCGCACCCCCGACCCAGGTTCTTAGATTCATCCTGCGAGCCGCGCGCAGCAAAATGAAGCTCAAGGATGCCCCACTCTTCCCTGTTTTTGCGGAGGGTGGGGATCTCAAGGACCTTGGCTGAACGCAGGCCTGAAGGTCTGCTCCACCCAGGCCCGTCCCACCCAGGCCTCCTCCACCGCGCCTGGCTGAAATACGAGGTTGACGAAAATCGGCCGTCGCCCGTCCAAGAAGCATCGGTTGACGTACGTCAAAGGGGGCGGGCGGTGCAGGCTCGCAGCGATTCCGGGAACAGGTTACAATGGCGAGATTCTATGGCCGAAAAGTTGCATCCTGAGACCATGGCTGTCATCGAACCAAAAGTAAGGGACGCAGCAACAGAGGAACTGGCGCTGGTGCAGGCTGCCAAGCGCGGCGAGGTATCCGCGTTTGAGCAGTTGGTCAAGCGCTATGACCGGAACATCTTCCGCATCGCGCAGCACATCACGCAGAACCGCGAGGATGCGGAAGACGTCACGCAGGACGCGTTCCTGAAGGCGTACGAGAACCTGGAGCAGTTCCAGGGAAACTCGAAGTTTTACACCTGGCTGGTCCGCATTGCGGTGAACGAGTCGCTGATGAAGTTGCGGCGGCGCCGCACGGACCGCACGGTCTCGCTGGACGAGGACATCAAGACGGAAGAGGACACCATGCCGCGCGAGGTCGCGGACTGGAGCCCGAATCCGGAGCAGCTCTACAAGCAGGGGGAGCTGAAAGAGATCCTGCGCAAGACCGTCCAGGGCTTGCCCGCGAGTTTTCGCACGGTGTTCGTGCTGCGGGACGTGGAAGGCCTTTCGACCGAAGAGACGGCGGAGGCGCTGAACTTGAGTATCCCCGCGGTGAAGTCCCGGCTGCTGCGGGCGCGGTTGCAATTGCGGGAGCGGCTGAACAAATACTTCCGCAAAGCCAAGGGAGACGGCAAAAAGTGACGTGTTCGGATTTTCTTAAAGAATTAACAGACTACCTGGACGCAACGATCGACGAGAGCACGCGCTTGGAACTGGAGGACCATCTCGCCTGGTGCCACAACTGCTACGTCATCTGCAATACCACCAAGAAGACCATTGAGATCTACCGTGACTCCCAGTTGTACGAACTGCCTGAAGATCTGCGCTCCCGCCTGCAAGTCGCCATCCTGAGCAAGTGCGCCGGCAAGAAGAAGCGGTCCACTACGTAGACCAAATAGAACGCAGAAACATAGGCAGCGCCCTGCCTGCGGATTTATTAAAATCCCTCGCAACTTGTGGAAAACTAAGGGCCGACGCGTTACGAAAGAGACCACAACTCGCGCACCCTTTCCTGTGTTCTTGAATCTAAGTACGTAGTTGGCTAACGTTGTAGGGTCTCCCAAGGTAGGGCCCGATGGGTTAGCAGGTCCTCAAGGGGTGTGGTAGGAATGTTTGCGAATCTAGTGGACGCGTTATTCGGTTGCTGGCACAAGAACTACAGCTTTCCCAGGACCGTCCGGCAGGGCGCACGTTCCCCGGCAGCAGCGGTGACGGGCACCTACGTGGTGTGCCTGGATTGCGGCAAGGAACTCCCGTACGACTGGAAGTCGATGAAGGTGGTATCCATGCCGCAGGAAGCTTCCGGCATGGTCGAGCCAGTGGAATCCTACGTGGGAAAATGAGCGCGGCGCAGACTCGGTAGGGTCGTGCGCCAACGCTTTCTTTTTACTTTCCTCAAACCCGCCTCTGGTCCATAATGCGTCTTCCCCCTTAAGCAGCTTGTAGCATTGTTTTGTCCAACGGGCCCGCCCCAAGCCCAGGTTCGAATCACTGTGGAGGGACTCTTGAAGGCAGCGGCTTCCCGTGCCCGCTATGCCTGGCTTCGCACCCGCGGGCTGCGCCTGATCTTCTTTTTCGCCTATGCCATGCTGGTGCTGACCCTCCTCGAGCAGGGACGCACCATTCAGGCGCAGCGGATGCTCATCCGCCATCTCTACAGGGACAGCGTCGAGCTGACGAAGGCGCGGCTAAGCCAGCGCTGATTGCTGCGCCAAAATCTCCCGGCGTTATGATGTGCTGATGTCGGCGTTACGCGCTGCTGCTCGCTCCGCGTCCTGGGGAACGATCGTGGCTGCGACGAGTTCTTTCGTCGTGCTGCTGGTCGCAATCTGGTTCGCGGCCGCGCATTTTCATGTGCTGGAGACGACGGGCGGCAGCCGCTCGACCTTCGTCGCCAGCTTCGCGCTGCTGGCCGCGCCGTTCTGGGCATTCGGGTTCGGAGCGGCCTCGCGCTTGCGGCGCGCGCTCTCGGCATCGTGGGCGCGCGTGCTCGCCCCCGGACTGCTGGTCAGCTCCTATCTAGTGTTTTCCCTGCCCCGGGGCGAATTCCAGTGGCGATACTGCGTCGCGCTCGCAGGCATTCCCATCGCCGTGGCGGCGCTGCTGGAATTCCTGACCAGCGAGCCATCCGGCAGTCGCGTCACGCTGCAATGGCCGGACCTGGTCTCGCTCGCGATTCTCGGCGTGCCCATCGTCATGCGCTGGCTGCACGGCGCCTATCCGCACCCCGCGCTGAGCGCCATGCCCAAGCTGCTGCTCACCGACGCGGCCCTCTATGGATTCCTGGTGGTGCGCGGTCTGGAAGACGTGGGTTATGACTTTCGTCCGCGCTGGCGCGACCTCGCCATCGGCCTGCGCGAACTGGTGTTGTTCGCGCCCTTCGGTATCGGCGGCGGATTCCTGCTGCACTTCATCGGCTTCCACCGCCTCACGCCTTCTCTCTGGGAGTTCTGCGCCGGATGGATCACCACCTTCATCCTGATCGCCATCCCTGAAGAGCTGTTCTTCCGCGGAATCCTGTTGAACCTGCTGGAGCGCCGCATGGGACCGCGCACCGCGCTGCTCATCAGCGCCCTAGTTTTTGGCTTCTCCCACTTCAACAAGCGGGTAGCGTTCAACTGGCGCTATGTCATCCTGGCAACCGTCGCGGGGATCTTCTATGGGCGCGCCTGGCGCAACCGCCGGCGATTGTTCACCTCCGGCATCACGCACGCCACCGTGGACGTGATCTGGGGAACGTGGTTTAAGTAAGCGGGTGATCGGGAGATCGGCTCAACCGGAGATCTGAAAACAATCTCCCGATGAGCCGATTATTGATCGCGCCGCTTCAGCGTAGGACGATCGTCGTCCTGCTTGTTGCTGGAGTCGCTGCTGTCCCCGCTGCTGGTGTCCGTCGGGCGACGGTCACTCGCGGTGCGGCGCAGCGCGGGACGGTCCTTGTCCTTGTTGTCGGTCAGCTTGCGGCGGTTCTCAAGGGCTGCGAGCCGCGCTTTCACGTCCTGGAACTCCGAGGTGTCCACGATATACTCCGGACGCGGCGGCAGAATGTGGTTGATCTCTTCCTGGCTCTTGGCGATGCGGTCCGGGGTCTGTGGATGGGTGGCAAAAGCCTTGGCCAGCGATCCCGGCTTCTTCTTCTCCTTGGCTTGGATCTTTTCGAAGAACGCGATAAACGATTGGGGATCGTAGCCCGTCTTGTACATGTACTCCACGCCCAGGTAATCGGCCTCGGCCTCGAACCCGCGGGAGAAAGAGAGGAAGGTCAGCGGCAAAGCCAGACTGGCGGCCGACCCGATCGCGTAGCCGATGCCGCCGCCGACAAAGATCAGCGGGATGGAAGCGAAGTTGGCCAGTTGCGCGCGCGTCATCTGCCGCGTGGCGTGGCGGGCGCACACGTGCGAGATTTCGTGCGCCATCACGCCAGCCATCTCGGATTCGTTTTCCGCTGCCAGGATCAACCCGGAGTTGACATAGAAAAAGCCGCCCGGTAGCGCCATGGCGTTGATCTCGTCGGAATCAATCACCTTGATCGTGAACGGAACTTTAGCGTCGGAGTTGCGAACCAGGTTCTGCCCAATGCGGTTCACATACTCATTCACCACCGGGTCCTGCACCAGCTTGACGCTCTGCTCGATCTGCATGGCGTATCCCTTGCCCATGCGGATCTCTTTTTCCAGCGAATACCAGTTGCCCAATCCCGTGCCACCCATGTTGCGGTTGCCAATGGCGTTGACGTCATCCTTGCTGCCGGGCTTGATGTTGTGTTCTTTGTCGAAGGTCGCGGGGTCCTGGGCAGCAGCCGGTGGGTTATCAGTGGCTGGCGGCGGAACGCTCGCATCCTGGCCTGGTGCAGGCGCGTTCGAGTCAGCGGTGGCAGGCGTTGTGTTGTCCGGGGCGGGAGCTTTCTGCGCTTGCTGAGCGAGCACAAACCGGCCTGTACACAGCAGCAGAGCGGTCGCCAAAGCGATGGCGCGCAACTTCATAGGGTCCCTCGCAATGCCTCCCCCTCGGACAGGCCCATTATACTACCGGCCGTCTGCCCGACGGGACAAGCTTCTGCAGGGTTAGACGCCAAAACCAGGAGCCGGGTTACCGCAGGATTCCGGTCTCTGCGCCGCTGCCTGTCAGTCGTAATACTCCAGTCCCAGGTGCGTGATCAGCGCCTCGCCTTTAAGGTGGCGTAGCGTGTTCTTCAGCTTCATGGATTGGATGAACAGGTCGTGTTCGGGATAGAGCCCAGGCGCCGTCATGGGGGACTTGAAGTAAAAGCTCAGCCACTCCTGGATGCCGATGCCGCGCAGTTCGGCGCTGCGCTGGGCCAGGTCCAGAAACAGCACCAGGTCGAGCACGATGGGCGCCGCCAGGATGGAGTCGCGGCACAGGAAGTCCACTTTGATCTGCATCGGATAGCCGAGCCAGCCGAAGATGTCAATGTTGTCCCAACCCTCTTTATTATCACCGCGTGGCGGGTAATAGTTAATGCGAACCTTGTGGAAAATGTTGCCGTAAAGGCCGGGATACATTTGCGGCTGCAGGATGTGTTCCAGGACCCCTAGTTTGGACTCTTCCTTGGTCTTGAAGGAGTCTGGATCGTCCAGCACCTCTCCGTCGCGGTTGCCGAGGATGTTGGTGGAGTACCAGCCGCTGAGGCCGAGCATGCGCGCCTTGAAGCCGGGTGCCAGGATGGTTTTCACCAGTGTCTGGCCGGTCTTAAAATCCTTGCCGCAGATAGGGGCGTGATTGCGCCGCGAAAGTTCCTGCATCGCCGGAATGTCGACCGTGAGATTGGGCGCGCCATTGGCGAAGGGCACGCCTTCGCTCAGGGCGGCATAGGCGTAGATCATCGAAGGTGCGATGTTCTCGTCGTTCTTTTCCAGGCCCTTTTCGAATGCTTTCACCGAGTCATGCACCGCGGTAGGACGAAGAAAGATCTCGGTCGAGCCGCACCAGATCATGATGAAGCGCGAGGCGCCCGACGACCGCTTGAACTCGCGGATGTCCTCGCGAACCTGCTCGGCCAGGTCCCGCTTGTGCTTCCCCTTCTTGACGTTGGGACCGTCGAGCTTGCGCACGTAGCGGCGGTCGAACACCGCCGGGCGCGGCTTGATGGACTGCAGGAAGGGTTTAATCTGATCGAGCAGGTCGCGCTCGATGACGCCGGCGTGGCGCGCTGCGGCATACATGTCGTCGGTAAAGATGTCCCACCCGGTGAAGACCAGGTCGTCGAGGCCGGCCAGCGGCACAAAGTCTTTGATCTGCGGCGAGCGCGCGTCGGTGCGCTTCCCCAGGCGGATGGTTCCCATCTGCGTCAGCGAGCCGATGGGCTGCGCCAGGCCCTTGCGGATCGCCTCCACGCCCGCCACAAACGTGGTGGCCACTGCCCCCATGCCGGGGATCATGACTCCTAAGTTGCCTTTAGCTGGTTCGATTCGGCTCGGTCTGCTGTTCGTGTGCCGCTTCGCCATGAATGTGCGATTTCCTATGTCGAGACGCAGCATGCTGCGTCTCTACGAAGATGCAGATTTCGAAGAGAAACGAGTTATCTTCTCGTATCGAGGGCTGATTTGCAAATTGCCTTGGCCCCGCATTTTACTGTCATCCTGAGCGACCGAGGGCTCCCGCGCGGTTTCTCAAGCGCGGGAAACGGTCGCGAAGGATCTTGGTCGATGGCAAAATGACCCGATTCTTGGGGGACACGTGCCTAAACGCATTGCTCTCATCACCGGTTCTTCGAGCGGCATCGGACTGCTGACTGCCCTCGAGCTGGCCCGTGGCGGCTATCGGGTAGTGGCCACCATACGCGATCTCTCACGGCGCGCTCGTTTGGACGATGCTGCCGAACGAGCCGGAGTCGCAGGACAGATCGACGTTCGCCGCCTGGACGTCACCGAGACCGATACGGTCCCTGCAGTGGCAGAAGCTGTGCTGCGCGACTATGGCCGCATTGACGTGCTGGTGAACAACGCCGGCTTCGCCATGGCCGGATTCGTCGAAGACCTGCGCCTGGCCGAAATCCGCGAGCAGTTCGAGACTAACTTTTTCGGCCACTTGGCTATGACCAAGGCCATCCTGCCCGTCATGCGTCGGCAGCGCTCGGGGCACATCATCATGGTGTCGTCGATCAGCGGCCGGGTCGGCCAGCCGGTGCTCAGCAGCTATTCGTCGTCAAAGTTTGCGCTGGAAGGATGGAGCGAGGCACTGCGCATCGAGACCTTCTCGCTAGGCATCCGGGTAGTGCTGGTCGAGCCCGGATCTTTTGGCACCGACATCTGGGAGCGCAACGCGAAGATCGCCGAGGGTGTGTTCAGCGCCGCTTCTCCCAACCGCGAGCGCGCCGAGCGCTTTGCCGCGATGGCGAAGAAGCTGCATAAGGCGGACGCCGTCGTGGTCGCGCGCCTCATCGCCCGCATCGCCGCCAATCCCAATCCCAGGCTGCGCTACCGCATCGGCTTCGACGCGCACCTGCAGCGCTGGCTGCGCGCGCTGCTTCCCTGGCGTGCTTATGAGAGGCTAGTGGCCAAGGCGGTAAAAATAGACTGAGAACCTATTCCAAAAATCTGACCTGAGTGGCAGTCGCCCTTGCGCGGCAAACGGGATTACTGGTGTAAAACCCTGTTATCAACAGCTATCGTAGGCTCAACTCCGGAGGCGTTTTCTTTGTTGCTTACTTCCGGATTGGCCGTCGTTCGGTCACGGAAATATGGCTCCGTACGGATTCTGCCACTGGCTCCAGCCAGGTAGTGCATTCGATCCTGCCAAGTACGCAGACGGATCCTGCTGGAAGGACCGCCACATCTGGTTGATCTGGTCCTCGCTGTAACCTAGCGTACGCAAGTCCTTTACGCTCCCTCTGCCCGGAATTTCCAGGCCGTCTGGCAGGTTGGCACTCGCAATGGCAATGCGGTTCAGCGTCAGGTGCGCGCTAGATTCGAGCCGGCCGTCGCGGTTGATCGCCCGCCGCGAGTTGAAGGTGGCAATGGCCGGAACGGCAACCACCAGCGCGATGGCGAGGATGAGGAGGATACGCTGTGTGTTCAGTGCGACTGTGCTTTTCACGTGAAAACTCCTTTCAGAGGCCGAATTCATGCCCCTATGGGAGCGCATCTTCTCCGGCCCCAGTCCCGGCGTCAAATGGACTGTTGCCGAACTGCGGCTGAACTGCTAATCGATTGCGGCAACAAGGGATTCGGGTGGAGATGAACTGGGAATGGGTGCGGCGGTGGTACATTGCACAGTGAGACAAGGAGGCGTAATCGGGTTTGGCAGATCTAGTCCAAGGACAATGCGTCTACCGCTTCGGACTTTTCCGCCTCGATTCGCAAAACCGGGAACTCTATCGGAAAGGCATGCCGGTACGAATCCAGGAACAGCCCTTTCAGGTGCTCGTGATGCTACTGGAACGAGCGGCAGAAGTAGTTACGCGCGAAGAATTGCGCCAGAAATTGTGGCCAGAAGGGACTTTCGTCGAATTCGAGGATAGCCTGAACACCGCGGTGAGAAAACTACGTGCCGTGCTGGGGGACTCGGGCGAAAACCCGCGCTTTATCGAGACCATCGCAAAGCGCGGATGGCGGTTCATCGCTCCGGTAAAACGCGATACAGAATCGGTGCGCTCAGCGGCTGCGATGGATGGCGGAGTATCTGCTGAGAAATCCCCTTCTGCCACCTACTCCTCGATTGCGGTTCTGCCTTTCACAAATTTGAGCAGCGACCCCTCCGACGAGTACTTCAGTGATGGGATAAGTGAGGAGATCATCAACGCATTGGCCAAGCTCGAAGGACTTCGGGTTGCGGCGCGAACCTCTTCTTTCTCGTTCAAGGGAAGAGCAGTTGAGATTGGCGAGATTGCTCGCAAGTTGGGCGTCTCGACCGTGCTGGAAGGAAGTGTCCGCAAGGCAGGTAACCGAATTCGGATCACGGCCCAGTTGGTGAATGCGGCCGACGGCTTCCAGCTTTGGTCAGAGCGGTACGACCGCGAGCTGGAAGACATCTTCGCCGTTCAGGACGAGATCGCCCATTCGATTGCCGATCGGCTGAAGTTCACTCTCGAAGACGACCAGCAGCTGGTCAAGGCGGGCACCGACAACCTCGAAGCATACCAGCTCTACGTCAAAGGCCGCGCGTTGCTTTATCGGAGGGGACGCAGTCTTCCATGTGCGCTGGAGTTGCTCAAACGCGCGGTTGCACTGGACGCTGAATACGCGCTGGCCTGGGCTTTGCTGGCTGATACCTACTGCAACTTAGCCTGGTATGGTTTCGTCCGCCCTGACGAGAGTTTGCCACATGCAAAGGGAGCAGCGATACGTGCTGTCGCACTCGACACCTCTTCGGCGGAGGCGCACACCGCACTGGCGCATACCTACAATTTCTGCTGGGAATGGGCCACCGCGGAGCGCCAGTTCCTGCGTGCACTTGAACTAAATCCGCGCTACGTTCAGGCGCTGGACTGGTACGGCGTCTGGCAGGTCCAGGCGGTCGGCGGGCGATTCGAAGAGGGTCTTAGGCATGCTCAGCACGCAGTGGAGTGTGATCCCCTTTCCGGTTATGCGATTGCCAGCCTAGCATGGGCATATGCTTTCGCTGGCAGAAGCACGGAAGGCTTGGCGGTAGCGCAGCACGCAGTCGAGCTGGATGCCGAGAGTATCCTGGCGCACCTCATTCTGGCCTACACACTGTATTTTCAGGGCCGATTCGAAGGCTCCGTCGCCGTTGGAGAGGCCGCCCTCGGTATGTCTGGCCGACATCCCCTCTTCATGGCATTCCTGGCGCTGGCGTATGCGGACTGGGGCAAACCGGCGGAAGCAAGAGCTGTTCACACCGAGCTGTTAGCCCGTGCGGCACGGGAATACGTCTCCCCTACCTTGCTCGCGACATCCGCGGCTGCCGTCGGGGAGCGGGACGAGGCCATCCGATACACGCGCGAGGCATACGCCATCCGCGATCCCCAACTGACCAACCTGGGGAAGCACTGGCCTGGCACGAGACATCTGCGCGATGATTCGCGTTTCGTAGAGATTCTTGCGAGCATGGGCTCTTAACTGCACAACCCTGAACCGATCAACGCAGTCATGGATGTGAACCGTTTCTCTCGATTCTCGGTAATTGGCGATAAATCGCCTTATCGCTAATGACCGGGCCGCAAGTGAGAACGGCTGTCAGGCAGTCCTGATCCGGTGTGCCCAGCGCGACCACAGGAACGCTGCTGCGCCGGCCAGAAGCGCTGCCACGATCAGCGCATCGAAGCGATGGAACCACAGCTTCAGCCGCGGGTCGGTCTCCCACTGCTCGCCCAGCTTCATGCCGACATAGGCCAGCGCGAAGCACCACGGCCAGGAGCCCACGAAGGTGTAGACGTGGAAGCGCAGGCGCGGCATGCGCGCGATGCCGGCGGGCAGCGCGATGAAAGTGCGGATCACCGGCAGCAGCCGTGCAATGAACACCGCCGCGCTGCCCCAGCGCACGAAAAAGCGGTCGGCCCAGCCGAGCTCACCCTGGCTGAGCAGGATGTAGGAGCCGTAGCGCTCGACCAGCGGCCGCCCGCCGTAGAAGCCAACCTCGTAGGCGATCACCGATCCCAGGTTGCAGCCGATAGCGCCGGCGGTCGCCACCCACAGCAGGTGGAAGCGCCCGGTGTAGACCAGGTATCCGGAGAACGGCATGATCACTTCTGAAGGCAGTGGGATGCAGGCCGACTCGATGGCCATCAGCACGACGATCCCCAGGTATCCTGCCGAGGAGATCATGGCGATGACGAACGTGCTGACGATTGCGATAGTGCGAGCGATCATGCGGGATTCATGTGGGACACCGGCTCAGAACTCCTGTCCGTCCTGGGCGAAGGTGTAGCCAACCAGCGTGGCGCCCTCGGTGGTTTTCTTGACGTGGACGCGCACGCTCTCACTGGACGTGCTGGAGTCGGCAGGACGTAGCATGGCATATTGCGCCAGCGCCTCCTTGTAAACCTTGGTGACCAAATAGGTTTTGCCGGAGTTGTCGTGGCGCCAAATCTGTCCCGGCTGGATGGCTTTGACGGCCATGCAGACAGAGTAGCGGCGCGCGCCGAGAACGTCAAATGAGCGAAAGTCTCTGGCCGAGTGGTAGCGGCCGTCACCGCGGGGCTCACGCCCCGCTCTCCGCACGTTTCGCTCATGATGACAATCCAGAGATTTTTCCAGCGCATCACTCCGGCAGTTTGCCGCCGAGCAGATCCCCCAGCTTCGCCGCCGGACAGCGCACTCCGACGTAAAACGTGCCAAACGCGGCGTACACGGCGCTGACCTCGTCGAAGCGCATCTCGTAGATCAGCTTCTTGAAGATAAGGGGATCATCGGCGAACAGGTCCACACCCCACTCCCAGTCATCGAAGCCAATGGAGCCGGTGATGATCTGCTGCACCTTGCCGGCATAGCGGCGGCCGACTTCGCCGTGCTCCGCCATCTGCCGCTGCCGCTCCTCGATGGGGAGGCGATACCAGTTCTTGTCTTCCCCGCGCTTGCGGTCCATGGGATAGAAGCAGAGGTAGCGCGACGCCGGGATTTTGGGGTAAAGCCGCGTCCGCATGGCGTCACGCTGGCGGCTCATATTCTCTTCCACCTCGCGATCCCATTCCGATGAGTGCGGCTCGATACCGCGCTCCGCCAGCGAACGGTAGAGCTTGACGCTGGAGTCATAGAGCCCGAGCTCGACCACGGAGAGATACGAAGTCGTGGGCTCGAGGAAGGCCTGCAGCTTGAGGCCACTCGTCCGCAGCTCCGCCGACTTCAGCTCGTCAAAGGAGTCGCGGAAGTGCACGAGCATCAGGTCGGCTTTGTGGCCGAGCACCGAGTAGATCGCGCTCTTCCCTGCTTCCTCGGCGCGGTGCAGCGCGGCGCCGGCTTCTTCGGCGATAGCCTTGCGTTCGGCCTCCGGCAGCGCGTGCCATGCTGTCCAGCGGAAACGGGCCATGTTGTGGAGCACGCTCGAGCCTTCGATGGTCATTGGCACCTGCGCCATCTGCGCCGTTTGCAGCTCGGCCTTGCTTGCTGTCATTCAAACCCCCGTCTTGCCGGAATTGTAGCCGCCGTGGGATTCATTGTAATCTGTCGGGCCGAATCACAGCGTAGAGACGCAGCATGCTGCGTCTCTACGAGGTCGCAATTATTCGAGGAGGACAGATGGTGCGCGGCACGATCCCCCGCCAGCCGGCTAAGACCGGACGCCACGAAGGCGCGCGCAGAATGCCCAAGCCCTCGGCCCGGCTGCGGATCTCCAAGACCCCACCCTTGGCAAAACCGGCCAACCACCCCACCAAACCAAAACCGGGTTTGCTGGGGACCCCGGCCAAGGGTAGGGCACCCAAAGCGGTTTCACCGAAATACAATCCGCTGGCGCCAGAGCGCGTGAACGAGATCCTCAAGCGCCTGGATGAGCGCTACCCCAAGGCCACCTGCGCGCTGCACCACAGGAGCGCCTGGGAACTGCTGGTCGCGACCATCCTTTCGGCGCAGTGCACCGACGCGCGCGTCAATATGGTGACCCCCGCGCTGTTTGAGAAATATCCCACGGTGCAGCACTTCGCCGCGCTCAAACCCGAAGAGCTCGAGCCGGACATCCGCTCCACGGGTTTTTTCCGTAACAAGGCGAAATCAATTGTGGGCGCAGCCAAAAAGCTGGTCGGCGATTTTGGCGGCGAGGTCCCCAACGACATGGACAAGCTGCTCTCCCTGCCGGGCGTGGCGCGCAAGACCGCCAACGTCGTGCTTGGCACCTGGTTCCGCAACCCGACCGGTGTAGTGGTGGACACGCACGTCACCCGCGTCTCCCATCGTCTCGAGCTTACCCGCCAGCAGAATGCTGAAAAAATCGAGCAGGATCTGATGCGCATCATCCCGCGCGAGCGCTGGATCGATTTCAGCCACCAGGTGATCTGGCACGGGCGCCAGCTCTGCATGGCGCGTTCGCCCAAGTGCGCCGAGTGTCCGCTGGAAAGCCTTTGCCACGCCGCCGACAAGACGTGGAGCACGGTGGAGATCCACAAGGAGGCCAGGCCTTAGCGCGGGGCGGCGTGGACCCACTCAGCCATTGTCCCGCCGCAGCCCAAATGTTGTACTCTTTTCCTTGAAAAGGGGCGCTGGCGAACCAACCAAACCTGTCGCGCTGACATCTTGTTGGACATCACCCGCCAAACGAGGCTTGGTATGAAGCGAATTGCCGTTCTTGTCGTTGCTCTTGTAGTGCTGGCTGGTGTCCCCGGCTGGGGAGCTGCCCTCGGCACCGCCGCGGGCCCCGCAATCCCCAGCGATGTGCAGCAGATCATCACCGTGGACTATCGTCAGCTTGCGCAGTCCCCCACCGCTTTGGCGCTCAAGGGCAAGGTGCTGCCCGACAATCTCAAGAACCTTGAGACGGCGCTGCGCAGCGTGGGGGTGGACCCCGACAAAGACGTGGATTCGCTGACCTTCGCTGCTTTCCGCATCAAGGACCAGGGAGTGCGAGTCATCGGCATCGCTCAGGGCCAGTTCAGCCGCGTCAAGATCATCAAGAAAATGCGCGCCCAGAAGATCAAACCCACCAAATACCATACGTCGTTCCTCTATCCCATGGGCGGCGGCATGGAGGTCGTCTTCCTGGACAACTTCAGCATGCTGTTTGGCGATGAGGGCGCGGTGCATGCCTCGCTCGATGCTCGCGACGGAAGTACCCTGAGCCTGGCCTCGAACAGCCAGATGTCCGACCTGGTCAGCTCGGCCGCCGACGGTGCGGTGTGGAGCGTGCTCGACGCCACCGGCACGCAGAACATGATGCGCTCCACCCTGGGCGACGCCGCCCGCCTGGCCGACTACGAAACCGTCAAGAAGCGCCTGCTGGGGTCCTTCTACACCATGGACTTCAGCCACGGCGTCAAGTTCGACCTCAGCGTGGTGACCGCGGACTCCATGACGGCGGCCACTATGTCGTCGCTGTTGCGCGCCGGCGTGCTGTTCAAGAAGATTAACGCCACTGGGGCGGAAAAAACTGCGCTGGAGAGCGTCACCGTGGACAGCGACAGCTCCCAACTGCTGGTCCACTTCAAGGCCGACGATGAAAAGTTCCAATCGCTGCTGGAGTCGCCGATGTTCGCATCGATCACGCATTAGCAGTTAGCACTCAGCACTCAGCCAGGGTTCGCTTATGCTGGGTGCTGGCTGAAACTTGTCTTCCCTCCACTCATCCAATCCGCATGTTGTTTGAAGGCAATGAGCGCAAGGAGCTGGAGCGCAGAATGCAGGCCGATGGCCGTCTGCCGCCCGGCCAGGCCGCCACACTCAAGTGGCCGGTGCTGCAGTATGGATCAGTGCCGCGCTTCGATCCCGCGCGCTGGGACTTCCGCATCACCGGACTGGTCGAGCAGCCGGTGCGGCTCACCTGGGAGGACTTCAATCGCTTGCCGAAGTCGACCGTCAGCAGCGACTTCCACTGCGTCACGCGCTGGAGCCGCTTCGACAATCACTGGCAGGGCGTGCTCTTTCGCGACGTGCTGATGCTGGTCAAGCTGCTGCCGCGCGCTGCCTACGTGCTGGTGCATGCCGAACAGGGCTACACTGCCAACGTGCCGCTCGCCGACCTCAACCGCGATAACGTGCTCTTCGCCACCCACCACGACGGCCAGCCGCTCGAGCCCGACCACGGCTATCCCTTGCGGCTCATCGTGCCGCATCTATACGCCTGGAAATCGGTGAAGTGGGTTCGCGGCCTCGAGTTCCTCGACCACGATGTTCCCGGCTTCTGGGAGCAGAACGGATATCACATGTACGGAGATCCGTTCAAAGAGCAGCGGTTCGATACGGACTAGCCTACCCCCGGGCGCGGTCAAACTAGGAGAGTCTCGAACGCTTGACCACTTTAGAAACAGATTACCAATCCTACTTCTTGACGATCGGGCTATAGCCATCGCCTGCGAGCTTGCCCCGCATGGCTTCCGCGTCTTTGATGTCGTTGAACGGCCCCACCTGCACGCGAAACAGGGAGTCTCCGGGAGCATTGCTGGCCAGAAACACGGGATAATTCTTCTTGCGCAGAACGCCGGCCAGCGCCTCGGCGTCTTCCTTCTTGCTGACGGCCGCCACCTGCACGATGTAAGCAGAGGGGTGCGGCGAATCCGGTCCGGGAGCGCCTGCCGGGGCAGGCGTGGAAGCTGCTGCCGGCACCAGTTGTGGGTTGGCGTCCTTCTGCTCGACCGTCTTGTAGAAGGTCAGATCGCTCGTCGCGGGTGCGTTGGCAGGCTCCTCCGGCGCCCCACTGGCCTTGGGCTTGGCGGCGTTGGCCGGCGCCGGTGACGCGGCTGCCGCCGTCACGGCAGCAGGACCCACGCTGTGCCCCAAGGTATATCCCAACCCAAAAAAGATGCCGCACACCACCACGAATCCGAAAAACAGTCCCAGCAGCCGTCCCGTTCCCAAGCTGATCTCGACATCCTGAGCTGCGGCCATAAAATCTCCCTCTGGCCGCATGATATGTCAGAGGAGTGGAAACGCTTGTTGGCGCAATTGGTTCGCCTCGCGGGGTTCTATCAGTTCGCTGCAAAGAAATGACACTACGCTGGCAAGTGACGCATTCTAATGCTTTTTTGCTGTACCACCTGGGCCTCCAATATTTACTCTAAGCAATTCATGGGGGAGGGTGTTGCCTGCTCCCGGCTCGGTCCGGGCAGAGGTTTCATCGCAACCAAGGAGGCTGGATGCCGGAGTTAGAAACTCGCAGCTATCACGCGAACAATTTTGTACGTGCTTTTCGGCGTTGGTTCGTGCCCTATATGCAGTCGCGCGTGATGGCGGACCAGTTCCGCCCGCTGCTTTCGTACTTGTTTACCGAATGGAAGTGCAACGTCGATTGCCACTACTGCTGGGCCTTCAATAATAAGGTCAAAGGGATGACGGAAGAGACCGCCATCCGCTCCATCGACTGGCTGAAGTCGGTGGGCTGCCGCGTGATCGCCATCATGGGCGGCGAGCCCCTGTTGCGGAGAGACTTCATCCTGAAAGTAGTGGACTACGGCACCAAAAACGGCTTCTTCGTTTACCTGCCGACCAACGGCATCCTCATGAACGAGGACTTCATCGACCGCGTCGGCGACCTGGGCGTGGCCGCCATCAACCTGGCCGTCGATTCGCTCGAGGAGAAGCCCGGCCTCGCCAAGAACTTCAAGCGCATCGAGAAGCAGTTCAAGTACCTGGTGAAGCAGCAGCGGCAGTACGGCTACATGATCGTGTTCAACACCAACATCTGCCGCAACAACATCGACGACGTCTACGTGCTCACCGAGATTGCCCACGACAACGGCATCTCCACCGACGTGCACATCAACGAGCCGCCCTACATCGAGCAGCCGCACTTCCAGCACCTCGACAACAACGTGACGTACATCCTGCAGGAAGACTGGCCAAAGGTGGATGCCATTCTCGACTGGCTTATTGAGAAGAATGCGCAGGGCTATATCATGGTCAATTCAAAGGACCACCTGCGCAAGATGAAAGACTTCATGCGCGGCAAGACCTATCCCTGGAACTGCCGCGCCGGGCATAACTCCTGCGTGATCCGCACTGACGGCACCCTGGCCCCATGCTTCCCCATGTATTCGGCGCATACCGACTGGGGCAAGATCTGGGAGCCCAACTTCGACAAGCGGCAACTGGACGAGATGAAGAAGGTGTGCAACTCGCACTGCCTCTCCACCTGCCAGTACGTGCTGGGCTACTACTACAACAACTCGAACGTCATGCGCTGGATCATGAAACAGGGCTTGCACGGCTGGACCGGCCGCGCCACCACCGACGCATAATGGCGGTTTCTTGCCGCCCTCCTCGAAAGGGGAGGGCCTTTTTATTGGGCCTGGTCCCTCGGTCGATTTTTCTCCCCGCCAGGGTAAAAATTTCCCTATAATCGGACTCGCCGCTGGGGGTGGCAAGTATGGCCCAGGCTGCAGCAAGTCCCGCGCCAGAAGAACTGGAAAAGCCTCGCATCGCAATCTGTACCGACGATCCCCAGGTCCTGCCCGAGACGCGGCAATATCTGGCCGCGGACTTCGAGACCTATTTGCTGGAATCCTGGAACCAGTTAAACCCCTTACTGGAGCAACAGCCGCTCGATGCCGTTCTGCTGGACATCGACATGATGGGCGAACCCGGCCGGAATGGCGTCCACGCCCTGCAGGAATTGCGCGCCAGCTATCAGGACCTGGTGCTGGTGGCGCTGACGCGGTCCCAGGCCCGAAGTCTCCGGCTCAAGGCTGGCCAAGCGGGAGCGGACCAGTACTTCGTTGCACCGGTGGATTTTCAGGAGCTGCACGACGCTTTGCGGCAGGCCCTGGAAGAGCGCGCCCAGGAGGTCGCCAGCCGGCAGTTGCGCGAAGAGCTGGCGGCCAAGTACTCCTTTGGCGAGTTGGTCGGCGGAAGTGAGCCGATGAAACTTGTGTTTCAGGCCATCGCGCGTGTGGCCGACAGCAACACCACGGTGATCATCCGCGGCGAAAGCGGCACCGGCAAAGAGCTGGTCGCGCGCGCCATCGCTGGCAACGGCCCCCGCGCCGACAAGCCCTTTATCAGCGTTAATTGTGCCGCCCTGCCACCCAATCTCATCGAGAGCGAGCTGTTCGGGCACGAGAGGGGAGCCTTCACCGACGCTCGCGAGGCCCGGGCCGGGCACATCGAAATGGCGCACACCGGCACGCTCTTTCTCGATGAGATCGCTACTCTGGATCTGTCCCTGCAAAGTAAGTTCCTGCGCGTGCTGGAAGACCGGGCCGTCCAGCGCCTCGGCGGCAGGACCGCCAGGAAGATCGATTTCCGGCTCATCAGCGCCACCAATCAGGACCTGGAAGAGATGGTGCGGGCCGGGCGTTTTCGTGAAGACCTTTACTACCGCATCCAGGTCGTTCCCATTTTTCTCCCGCCTCTGCGTGAGCGGACCGAGGACATCCCGCTGCTGGTGGATCATTTCCTGCGCATCTACTGCGCCGCCAACAACCTGCCTCTGAAGCGCGTAGACCCGGAGGTGCTGGAAGTGCTGGAAGAGGATTCCTGGCCGGGCAACGTGCGCGAACTGGAAAACCTGGTGCAGCGGCTGGTGCTCTTGGTGGACGGACCCACCATCAAGCTCCGCCATCTGCCCCAGCGCATGCTTTACAGCAGCACCACCACTCAGGAATCGCTGCTTGTCCCCGAACAAGGCATCGACTTCGACCGCGAGATGACGCGCATCGAGGCCGCCTATGTGCAGGCAGCGCTGCGCCGCACGGGCGGCCGCAAGACCGCGGCTGCTGCCCTGCTGCACATTAACGCGCAGAAGATGAAGTACCTGTGCCGGAAGCACAACATCAAGAACGTTTAAAATTTGACCTTTTCGGGGTTAATTTTTTACCTAGGTGGATGTTTCACCCCGGTTTGCCTCCAACCTGACCAACGCCCAGAACTCGTAAGTCAGTGAATCCATTAGCCAGGCCAAGTTGCTCGCGCAGTTGTCCGCTTTGGCATTCCCCATGCACATATGGCGGGGCGTGAGCCCCGAGGAAAGCTAAAGATACCCGGCGGCTGAAATTAGAGCTTAAGAAAGGAATACGGCAATGGTTGAGAAGAAATCGCTGATCAGCAACCGGGCGACGGTGAAGAAGGCTATTCTTGCAACAAGGCCAATTGCCCCGGCGCCGGGCCCGCAATTCGTCGCTAGCCCCAACAAATTAGTCGGTGGCCCCAACAAGCTGACGGGCGGCCCCAACAAGCTGACGGGCGGCCCCAACAAGCTGACGGGCGGCCCCAACAAGCTGACGGGCGGCCCCAACAAGCTGACCGGTGGCCCCAACAAGCTGACCGGTGGCCCCAACAAGCTGACGGGCGGCCCCAACAAGCTGACGGGCGGCCCCAACAAGCTGACCGGCGGCCCCAACAAGTTGACCGGTGGCCCCAACAAGCTGACCGGTGGCCCCAACAAGCTGACGGGTGGCCCCAACAAGGTGTTCTAGACGGGCACACCTGCTAGCGGGGCAAGGAAAGTCGGGCAACATCTGAGAGGCTGCGTTGCGCGCAGCCTCTATTTTTACCAGAGTTTCCGGCGCAGAAACTCGTACACGACTTCGCCGCTGAAGCCAGCCAAGCTGCGGCGTTGCACCAGCACCTTTGCCGTGCCCGACATTCCATCGCTAAGACTGCGGAGCGGATTAGGGACAAGGAGCGTGACTGCATAATATTGCGGGGCGTGCATTCCTGAATATGAGGACCTTTCTATCAGCCCCTCCTCGATATCCGAACTAGCGGGCGCGATGAAGCCCACGCTGGCGTTGACACCAGCACCAACGCCGTCCAGATGCAGTGCCGCAGGCGCGCCCGTACGCACCTTGCGCACGTCCAGCGCGGGAACGTAGAGACGCGCCTGCATAGTTGAGAAATCCGCAACTTCAGCGATCATCGTCCCAGGCGCCAAATAAGAGCCCAGAACGTCGCGGACATGGGGAGTCACCACGATTCCTGAGATGGGGCTGGCAATAGTGAGCCTGGCGAGTTGCTCCTGCACAAGCCGGTGGCGTTGGGCAAGATTCTGACGTTCCTGCTCGGTAGCGCTGAAATCTGCGTAATGCAATTGAGCCTGCGTAGCACGTGCAGATGCGATGCGCCATTCGGATTCGAGCTGGGCGGCCTGAGATTGCAACGCCAGATTGCGCAAACGGAACAAGGGAGAGCCCGCGGACACGTATTTGCCCTCCTCGGCACTGGTCGCAAAAACGACGCCCGGAACCTCGTTGCGGATGAGGGCGCGCCGCACCGGTTGCAGCACGAAGCGGCCCTGCACGGTTTCGCGCCACACCGGGGCAAACAGCAACAGCATGGCCCCTGCTGCGAATGCCAGCTTTTTCGGCATTGCGAACCATGCGTGCAGGCGCTCTCGCTTATCCAGATAAAGAATTTTCATAAACCTCGCCAGACTGAGTATTCGTCCTTTGAAGATTAGCCATGCAATCAGGGCAGCCGGAATAAAGGCCCACTCCGGGCTGTAATGGCGCGCGATGTTATAAACCAAGTGGACGACGAAATAGAGCAGCGTATAGGCATAGGCGCCGGAAAGCAGCACATACGGAAGATAAAGCCAACGCTGACGTTTACTCACGGGAGGAACTTCGACAGGGAGCCGAAAAATGTTCTTCTTAACCCAGCCGCTCACATAAGCAGTCGAATTCTCTTGTAGTTCAGACATTTCCAGAAGCTCGGTAAAAAGAAAATAGCCATCGAGCTTGATAAGAGGATTCAGGTTGATGACAACAGGGAGCACACCCGCGACCAGCATGACCATGTAAGCAAAATTATGGACCGGACCGCCGACCGGGGACGCCCACCAAACGAAGGTCGCGACGGAACAGATAATCAGCGTGGACCAGATGCCCGCCACGACGGTCACAATCCTCGGCCATTTGCCCCCGTATACCCAGGTTTCCGTGATATCACAAAAAAACGCAGGCGAAAGATAGATCAGCAAGAATCCGATGTGATGGGACTCTCCCCCGCTGTGCTTGCATCCAAGCCCATGGGCAACCTCGTGGATAAAGCTGATGATAAGGACCAACACCCAGAATTCGACGATTTCCCAGAATGTTTTATTGGAAAAATTGTAAAGCTCCAGATTGTCGCGCCCGATCTCACCCCAGTGACTAATGAAGATGAGCGCAGTTAACGTGAACATAGCCAGGTTCAGCAACACGAACCAGCGGCTAAATACGAATTTTATTTTGTTATGCAGCTTGGTCAAGAAAATGTCGGGATCCCAGGCGGAAAAGGTGATCTGGGAAAGGTCCCCCCATTTGGATTTCTTTTTTACCCGGCCCAGACGTTCGTCTCGCAGTCTTTCGAATAAACTGGCATTCTTCTCCTGCGGCGTTCGGTACCAAAGGTGAGAGCCCTGCGAAGCTTGTGAATCTTCTGCAAACTCCCGTACTGCCTGCTCCGACATCACCACTCCCGTCTGGGTGGCATACAGGTCGGCGATTTCCTGGTACGTACGTTTTCCGTCAAAAAGCTGGAGCAGTTTCCATTGAAGTTCGTCCAAGGTGTAGAACCGATGAAGTTCCGGCACCAGCGCGAGCACTTTACGTTGGCCGTCTTGTACCTGCTCCCGCGCGATTACGCCTGGGTTCATGCGGGGCAGACGCGTCGCCTTGATCGCCTGAACCGGCAGTTCTGGCAACGCGACGTTAAGGGCCTCGACGATATTCATTGCGAATTCTGGATGGGAATGTTGACATTCATGCCGGGCCGCAGGTCGCCGGGAGCCCCTTGCAATTCGGCGACGACTTCGATGGTTCCACTGGACGGGTCCACCACCGGGCTGACTTGGATCACCCTGGCGGGGTGGCTGGATCCCTGCAAGTCGGGCGCGCTTACCCGCAGGCCCTGCCCGACTTTAATCCGGCCAAGAAACCGTTCCGGGAGCATGAACTTTATCCGCAGAGGCGCCACCGCAGTCACCCAAAAAATGCGCTCTCCGACCGCCACTCTTTGTCCGGGCCGAACGTAGCGGCGGGCCACGAGTCCCTCGAACGGAGCGCGGATACGCGTCTTCTCATATTCCAGCTCCAGGGAACGCTGGCTGGCCTGGGCGTTGGCCAACAGCTCGCGCATGTTCTTTACGTTCCATTGATCGGAGATGAGCTTGTACTTGGCATGATCCAACTGTTCTTTGGTGATCAACTGCGCGTCCCACATTTTCTGGGCACGTTCAGCGTCCACCTCCAGCACCTTGAGTTCAGCTTCCCAATTCTTCAGGTCCGCTTCCTGCGCGCGTGTCTTAGCCTTGGCAGCTTCCAGATCCGCCGCGATCTGGCGGTCATCGAGCAGCGCGAGCACCTGCCCTGCCTTCACCTTCAGGCCCGGCTCAGCCATAGTCTTCACGACCACGCCGGCCCGCTCAGAGCAAACGTCCACCTGATTCTCGACCACCAGAAGGCCTGAAGCAACTACCGGGCCGCTCTCGGCGGGCGCGGGAGGCCCGGCCGGCGCCAATGGAGCTTCGGAAGGGGCGCTCGCCTGCGCCGGTTTGGTTTCTCCGCAGCCGCTCAGCCACAAAGCCGCGAGGATCGCGGTGGCGGATGCGATCAGCGCGAGTCTTCTCATGGAATTCCTCTCTCTACCATCCGAACCACGACCACAGTTTGGAATAGAGCCACATCGCGGGACCGCGGAAGAAGACATATCCGGCAGGATGCCATCCCACCGAAACCTTGCCGCGGCCCTGCATCCCGGCGCGGATTCCGCCGGCAGGATTCGGGACCTCGACCCGCGCGAAAAACACCCGCTCCTCACCCTGCATTTCACTTTTAGGACTCACCACGGTTACCCGGCCGCGGAAGGTGCGGGTGGGGAAGCTTTCCAGTTTGACGACGGCAGCTTCTCCTGCCCGCAAGAGCGGAGCTTCGTGATGGTCGATGGCAACGTCCACGCTGGCAGTTGAGGAGTCGATGACTTGGGCGAACGTATCGCCTACCGCCAGGTGCCGGCCGACCAGGTTTTCGACGTGCGGCGTGGCAACCACGCCGTCAATAGCGGAACGCAGATGGGTCTTGGCCAGTCGTTCCTGGGCACGCTGGACCTCAGAACTCCAGTAATCGGCCTGCACCCGCTGGATGCCTGCTTCGGCCCCGTCATTATGGGCCAGAGCGCGGTTCATTTCCGCCAGGGCGGTCTGATATTTGGCCTGTGCGCCCGCCAGAGCCCCACGGTAGTCCCAGTCTTCCAAGTCAGCCAAGACCTCACCACTCTTCACCCGCTGGCCTTCGCGGACATACACACTCTTGACCACGCCTTCGATCTCCGGCTGCACCTGAGCGGTATGGGCTGCAGCCACGCCGGCGGTTCCACTCACGCGCATCGGCAAGGGAAAGAAGATGAGGAACAGAACCACAGCCACAGCCACGGCGACTGTAGCGGTGCGGCGCCGCTTTTCCATGGCCAGGAACTGGCGCTTCTTCTGCAGCACCGGCTCCAGGAAGTCGATGAAGGGGACTTCCTTGTACATCTGCGCGTTGCGCAGCGCGACCGTGGCCTGCCCGGCCAGGACTTTGATCATCTCCAGATGGGCTTCCGACAGGAAGTCCGGCTGGCTGCTTTCGAAGGAGAGAATGCCGACCCGGCCGGTATCGTCCGCCAGGGGTACGGCATAGAAACCGCGCATTCCGGTTTCGCTGAAGTAGCGCTCGAACTTGGCGCGGGACTCGGGGCGGGTTTCGTCGATCTCCTCCCCGTGCTGCCGAACGTAGATCTCGTCGGGCGAGATCGAGGCCCACTCCAGCAGTTCGCCGAGAGGTCGCATCTGCGGATCCTTAGTGTTCAGCTCTTCCACCCCGGAAACCGCACCCAGACGGATTTTGCCGTGCTGTTCCAGGGCAATGGCGGCGCGCTCATAAGGGATCACGGCTTGTGGTCCGTTGACCACAGCCTTCATGACGCGGTCCAGGTCGAGGGTGGAAGTGATCTCCTGGCTCACATTCACCAGCGCTTCCAGGATCTGCACCTTGCGCTCGGCCAGCAGCAGGCTGGCGTTATGCAGCGCGCTGGAGGCGGTTACGTTGACGGTGGTGAGGAAGAACAGGTCGTCTTCGTCGAAGGGTGTGCCGTCCAGCTTGTTGACGCACTCCACCATGCCGACTTCAGCTTCCTCGTGCATGATGGGCGCTGCCATCAGCGAAAAGATGGCGCCTTGTTCGACGCCTTCAGTGCGTTTCTGCAGCCGCTCGTCGGCGTCGGCGTTGATGATCGCGGGCTCGCCGTTGTCGGCGAGGTCGCCGCTCAGGCTTTCTCCGGCGCGGCACACTGCCTCCAGCTCGACGCTCGGGTCGGTGCCGGCGCGGCTCACCAGCCGTACCCCGTCCCCCTCCACCATCCAGAGATTCACCGCCTGCACGTTGAGCAGTTCCTGGTACTTGCTGGTGATTAACGGGAGCAGATCCTCCATTTCCAGGGTGGAGTTGAAGGTGCGCTCCAGGTCGTAAAGCTGGGTGAGGCGGGTAATCGATTCCAGGCTGGTATTGCGCTCCGATTCGTAGGAGAGACCGGCTGAGAGACCGAGCGCGCCCAGCTTGGCCAGTTCCACCAAGAGAGGCAAATCGGACTCATCAATAGGCTGGTCGAAGCTGAGCACTTCAATCGCGCCCACCAGGTTCTCACCGGCAATCATGGGCAGCCCCACCAGTGAGACAATCGTCCGCCGCACGTTCAGATGGCTGTACTGCTCACGCGGCAGACGCGAGCCCGAGAACAACACCGGCTCCTGTTTCTCGGCTAAGGTCCCGAGGGTACCGGAATCGAGGGCAATGGCCGGCTCTTCGAAAGCTACTTCGCCCGCAGTGGCCTTGGGCGCCCAGAAAGGCTCGTCGCCTCCCTCCAGCGTGTAGACCACCACGCCGGTGCCAGGTACCAACTCTGCCACCTGCTGCGCGATTAGCCGCGCCCGCGGAACCACCTCGCTGGCCGACAGCAAGGCCATGGCCAGCTCGGTGAAGGAGGTCGCAAAGCCCGGCACCTGACTCGCCATTTACCAGAGACTCCTTTGGGCAGAGGGTCGTCTGCCGTGCGCGAGGGAGAGGCACAGCACTTGCAAAAAAGTTCAGCTTCTCTTAATTTGTCCGCGAACTGTAACAAAGCCTCCAGGCCGTGTCAACGCGGTCAAGCGGGGTGATACGATGGTGTGCGCACCCCGGTAGGCGGAGGAAGGCTTGGACATCAACGTTCGTAGGCAGTCGCAAGCACAGGTCATCCGGCTGCGCGGGGACCTCAAGATCGGGGAAGCAGTAGACAGCTTTCGGCAGACCTTGGAGGAGTTGTTCGAGGCTGGCGACTGCCGCCTGGTGGTCAGTATCGCCGAGGTGCCCATGATCGATTCCAGCGGCATCGGCGTGCTGGTCCGCTCGCTTACCACCGCCAAGCAGCGAGGCGGCAACCTCAAGCTGGTGAACCCCTCCAAGCTCGCCTTGCAAACTCTGAAGATCGTGGGCCTGGTAAACCTGTTCGAGATCTTCAATGACGAAGGCGAAGCGGCCCAGTCGTTCAGCTAGCCGACGGCCGCGCCAGTCCGCCCGCTCTGCCGTACGCCCCCAAGCCCAAGCGTGTCCGCTCATCACCACCGTCATTTTCGACCTCGACGACACCCTTTATGACTGTTTCGGACAGCGGGTACAGGCCGCCCACCGCCACGCCGCCGCCGCCATGGCGGCGGCCGGATTGCCCGCCTCGGCCGAGGAGATCTTCCGCGTCCGCATGCAGGCCTTCGCCGAGGACCCGCAACTGAAGCACATCGACGAGCGGGTATGCCAGCACTTCGGGGTGCCGCTGGCGGAGCGCGACAAAATGGTGCGCGCCTCGCGCCACGCCTTCTTCACCCTGCCGGTGGACAAGCTGACCCTGTTCCCCGGTACCCTCCCGGTGCTGCGCAGCCTGAAAGAGCGCGGCGTGCGCGTGTTCGTGGTCAGCTTTGGCGATCCCGACACCCAGCGCGCCAAGGTGGCCGCGCTCGCTCTCGACCGCGAACCTTCAATCGATCGCGTGTTTTACGCCGATACGGCCCACCTGGTAACCAAAGAGGCGATCTTCCGCTCCATCCTGCGCAACGCCGAAAGCGATGCGGGGCGGGTGCTGGTGGTCGGCGACCGCCCCTCAAACGAGATCAAGGCTGGAAAGGCACTGGGCATGCACACCGTCCGCCTGCGTGGCGGCGAGTTTGTCCGCCTCAAGGCTCAGGATCCGGAGGAGCAGGCGGATTTTGAGATCCGCAAGATCGATGGGGTGCTGAAACTGCCATTTGAGTTTGGCCGCGCCTGAACGCGTGCCTGGCAGGCGTTGCCGGGTAACCTTGGGAACACCTTACTTCGCGACCGCCGCGCCCACCAGCGACTGAAAGACCTTGAAGCCGTCGCTTGATCCCAGCAGCGCCTCGCTGGCGCGTTCCGGATGCGGCATCAGGCCCAGCACGTTGCGTCCCGGGCTGCAGATACCGGCGATGTCGTCGAGCGATCCGTTGGGGTTCTCCACATAGCGGAAGACGATGCGTCCTTCACGCCTTAGCGTCGCCAGTGTCGTCTCGTCACAGAAATAATTGCCGTCCATGTGTGCGATGGGGAGGGTGAGCACTTCGCCCTTCTGGCAGGCGTTGGTGAACGGCGTTTCCGTGATCTCGACCCGCACCCGGACGGGCTTGCAGATAAACTTTAAGCCGGCGTTGCGCATCAGCGCGCCGGGCAGCAGGCCGGCTTCGCATAGGATCTGGAAGCCGTTGCAGATGCCCAGCACCAGGCCGCCTCCGGCGGCGAAGCGCGCTACCGACTCCATCACGGGGGAGAACCTGGCGATCGCCCCCGTGCGCAGGTAGTCGCCGTAGGCGAAGCCACCGGGCACGATGACCACATCGCAGTTTTCAAGATCATGCGACTCGTGCCAGAGGAAGGTAGCTGGCTGTCCGAGTACGGACTGAACCGCATAGTAGGCATCGTGGTCGCAATTGGACCCGGGAAAGACGATCACGCCGAACTTCATGGTCTGCGCCCTCAAGCCGAGTCTAGCAAACCATTGAGCCCTTGAGCCATTGATTCATTGAGTCATTGCAAAGCCCGACCCAACGACTCAATGGCCCATTGCGGCAACGACTCAGTCCTACTTGTCGCCCGGCGATCCTGGCGCTTCCGGCGGCGCGGGAGGCTCCGGTGCATCACTGCGCCGAGGCCCGCGGAACTTCCACTCCTGACGTTCACCCGGACCGGTTCGGCGATGGAAGACATTCTTCTCGCCGCGCCGATGCTCAATGGCCTGTAGCTTTTTCCACTGCTCCACGGAGAGCACACGCCGGATGGCCAGCATCATCATGGTGTTCGTCTTTTCCAGCTTGCCGCGCGCGGCCACGACCGCGTCCACCTGGGAGCCAACCTGCTGCTCGTTGGGCTGGTCAGCCTCCAACAGCGGCTGCAGTTTGGTCTCCTGCCGCTCCACGTCCGCCCGCAAATCGATCAGCTTCAGTCGATAGTCGAGGAAAGTGTGCTCAATCTGCTTCACCTGGTCGTCGGTGAGCTGGAGTTCCTTTACCACCTCCGAATTCTTCCACCACGCCCCGAACGGTCCGTGGTGCGGCCCCATGCCCATCCCGTGAGGCCGCGGACCCATCGGACCCATGCCCATGGGGCCAGGGCCCTGCGCCACGGCGGCGAGGGTCACGAGGGTTATGAAAGCCAGGAACAGGAAAATCACACCGATGCGTTTCATCTAGTTCTCCTTTGCTTGCTGGGCTTGATTCGAAGCCGAAGCCAGCTCCTCTACCAGCACGGCAGCGGGCGCCAGCGGCACTGGCAGCTCGCGCTGCAGCGAGGCATGTACATCCTGGAGGAGGGCGTCATCAGGATCGACTTGTGCCACCTGGTTCGCTGAGACCGCCGGCGTGGTTTGCGCGTCCTCGCCCCTGGGCGCGGCACCACGCTGAACCATTCCGAACGCCAAAAGGACGAGCGCACAGATCGTTACCGTGGCCCAGCGCAACCGCGTCGCACGCGGCGCCAGGCGCTCGCGGATGCGTGCCCGCTGCTGCGCCCAGAAGTGAGCGGGCAGATCAGCCCGCGACGCCACCTCCTGTCGCAGCCTGCGGCCCAGCTCAGTCCATGCGGCAAATTCCTCGCCACAGCGCGGACAGTCCGCGATCCGCTCCTCCACTGGCTTCCCCGACAGGGCGTCGGCAATCTCATCCTCGTTCAGTCGATGTAGCTGGTCCATACGGATGCCTCATTCGTTTGCGTACCGTGCTTACGGCGCGAAACAGGTGTGCCTTCACGGTACCCACTTCCCTGCCCAGCGCGCGGGCAATCTCTTCCAGCGGCATCTCCTCTGCAAAGCGCAGCAGGAAGACTTCGCGCTGACGATCGGGCAACTCGTCCACGATCTCCCAGACCCGGTGCAGCTCCTGGCGCGCAATCAACTGACGCTCGGCCGAGGCGCCCAGGTCGGCGGCGCTTTCCAGCGCGGCCTCAGTCTCTTCCGCCGGCACGGAAAACAGTCGCCGCCAGAAGCCGGCGCGCCGGTTGCGCCCATGGTCACGCGCCAGGTTGATGGCGATGCTGATCAGCCAGGTGCTGACGCTCGATTCGCCCCGGAAGCTGGCCCGCTTTTGGTAGGCGCGAACGAAGCAGTCCTGAGTCAGGTTATTCGCCAAGTCGGGATCGCGCACCAGTCCCAGCAACACGCGGTAAACCCGCCGCTGGTGCTCGCGCACAATCAACTCAAAGTCGAGCGGGGCGCTTTCCGCCGCCCGACCGATGGCCGAGATTTCCAGCGTGCTCTCCATTCGCGCCGCTGTTGAGTGAGACGGGCCGCCGCGGCCAAGGTTTACATCTCTGGCGTGATGGGGCGATCGGGCCATTTGCTCATTGGTTCATTGACCCATTGAAACCCCGGTCAGACCCAGCCCTCTCGGTGGCAAAGCTCCCAGTTTTCAATGGCTCAATGATGCAATGAATCAATGGCTCAATTCCTTGACTCAATTCCTTCGTTCCGCATCTAACCCTCCCAGTGAACTTCCTCGACCATCTCCGCACTACCGGGTCAGCTCTGAAGAGCTGGCTCATAATCCAGTCAACGGACGCGCTGATCGTGGGCCTGCTTTGGCTGGTCGGCCTTGAAATCATCCGCGTGCCGCTGGCGCCTTTGTGGGCGGTGCTGGGAGCCCTGTTGCAGTTCGTGCCCCACTTTGGCCCGCTGATCGCACTGGTGGGCCCGGCGCTCGTCGGCGGCATCTCCGGCGGCGGAATGCGCCTTCTCTATGTTCTCATCCTTTACGCCGTCATTGTGCTGACCGAGGGCTTCCTGTTACAGCCCTACTTGATGAAACGCACGGTGAGAGTGCCGGTCTGGGCCTCCATTCTCACGCCGTTTGTGCTGGGCTTTGTGGTCCCGTTCTGGGGCGTGTTGCTGGCGGCGCCGCTGCTGGCGGTGGTTTACACCTACCGTGGCAGAATGACGCGGAATCGAAGACCGGGCCCGGAACCTCGCGAAGAGCAATTTCCGGTCGGGACCAAAGTTCAAGTAAGAGATGAAGGATTTTTGCGCCAATTCCAGGAGCGGCGAAAATTTCCTCATCCGATTTCCCCGGAACAGATCGAAACGGCGGGACAGGTGGATATCGTAACCAATGTCGGCTTCCACAACGGCGGAGATGTGCTGTACAAACTGCAGCGTCTGCCCGGCATTTGGCACGAGGAATGCCTGGAAGCGACCGGCTGAGCTGAGCTTCCGCCATGCTATAATCCGCAATTGCCTTCATAGTTTTTTGCGTCATCCGGCCGCTTCCGAGGCCGCCAAAACCGACTTCTCTTCTGAGGTTTTCTTATGTCTGGCCATTCCAAGTGGGCCACCATCAAGCACAAGAAGGGCGCGCTGGACGCCAAGCGGGGCAAGATCTTTACCCGCCTGATCAAGGAAATCACCATGGCCGCCAAGAGCGGCGGTGATCCCGACAAGAACCCGCGCCTGCGCACCGCGGTCCAGGCCGCCAAGGCGGAAAACATGCCCGCCGACAACATCAAGCGCGCCATCCAGCGCGGTACCGGCGAGCTGCCCGGCGTCAGTTACGAAGAGTTTCAACTCGAAGGCTACGGGCCCGGCGGGGTCGCTGTGCTGGTCGAGCTCTCCACCGACAACCGCAACCGTACCATCAGCGAGATTCGCCACGCTTTCACCAAACACGGCGGCAACCTGGGCGAGGCCGGCTCGGTGGCCTGGATGTTCCACAAGAAGGGTTCGATTGTCGTCCCCAAAGCTGCGGCGAAGGAAGACGACCTGATGAACGTGGTGCTGGAGAGCGGCGGCGAGGACCTGCGTGACGATGGCGAGAACTGGGAAGTCATCACCGATCCCCACGGCTACGAAGGCGTGCTGGAAGCGGTCAAGAAGGGCAACTTCGCCGTGACCACCTCCGAAGTTGCGATGCTGCCGCAAAACTACATCAAGCTGGAAGGCCAGCAGGCAACGCAGATGATCCGCCTGGTCGAGGCCCTGGAAGAGCACGACGACGTGCAGCACGTCTACTCCAACTTCGACGTCGACCTCAAACAACTGGAAGAGGTCGCCAGTTAGAGCGTGACCTTAGCCCAGTCTGAACGCGGGTGTAGATTCCCCATAAGACTGCTGCTCCATCCCTCGCGTGCGGTCCCCGTCATACGCGCACTGGCGGCAATTGCTATCTTTCTCTTTATGATCACCAACCTGGTCGCAGAGCAGAATGCTGCTGCGCCCTCCTTCATCACCGACCCACGTCAGATTCAGAGCAAGGCTAATCCCGACGTGCAGCAGTGGCAGCTTTCCATCGAGAAGCTGTTCATGGTGCGGCGCGTGGGCGGCGCAGCCTGGTCGCCTGACGGCAAGCGGATCGCTTTCATCTCGAACATCAGCGGCCGCAACAATCTGTGGCTGGCGCCGGCCGAGGGCGGCTGGCCGGTGCAGTTGACCATCAGCGACCAGCGCCAGGCCGCGCCCGCTTGGTCGCCCGACGGCAAGTGGATCGCCTACATCTCCGACCACGACGGCGATGAGCAGTGGGACATCTTCCTGGTCTCGCCCGTGAACGGCGACGTGGTCAATCTAACCAACACGCCTGCGATCTCAGAGGAGAGTCCGGCTTGGGCGCCCGACGGCCGCCACCTCGCCTACCAGGTGAAGCCGCAGGTTTCGTCCACTTTTGAGATTGACGTGATGGACATCCTCACCCGCAAGGTGCGCCACCTGACCACGGGCACGCCGCCCGAACTGAACAGCGTCAGCCCCATCTGGTCGCGCGACGGCAAGTGGATCGCCTACACCCAGATGCACGCCACGGAAAAGGACTCCAACATCTTCCTGGCCGAGGTTGCCACCGGCAAGAGCACGCTGCTCACCCCGCACCAGGGCGAGCACAGATTCATTGCCGCCGACTGGTCGCCTGACGGCAGGAAGCTGCTGATCACCTCGGATGCCGGCAATGGCTACGACAACGTTGGCCTCCTCGACGTGGCGTTCAGGAAGATCGAGTGGTTGACGCAGGATAAGTGGGAGGTCTCGGCCGGCAATTACTCGCCCGACGGGCGCCAGGTCACCAGGACCGCGAACGTGGACGGCAACGTCCAGGTAGTGCTGCACGACCTGGCGACGCATCGTTCGCAGGCGCTTTCCATCGCAGCCGGGGTGAACTCGCTGGGTGGCGCGGAATCGGCCTTTACGCGCGATGGGTCGCGGTTGCTCTATTTTCATAATGGGCCCGACTCACCGCGGGACGCATGGGTTTACACGTTCGCCGGCAAGCGCTCACACCAGGTAACGCACTCGCTCGTAGGCGGCGTGCGCTCCAGCGATCTGGTGAAGCCTTTCCTCGTGCACTACCCCAGCAGCGACGGCAAGTGGACGATTTCCGCTTTCGTCTATGTGCCCTATAACATGCCGCGCGACGGGCGCAATGCCGCCGTGGTGTACGTGCACGGCGGACCAACGGCGCAAACGGTCAACGGCTTCGACCGCATCCTGCAATACCTGGCCAACGCCGGCTATCTGGTCATCGTTCCCAACTATCGCGGCTCGACCGGCTACGGCAAGGAGTTCATGGATGCCAACCGCTTCGACATGGGCGGCGGAGACCTGGCCGACGTGGTGGCCGCGGCCGAGTGGATCAAGAAGTCCGGCTATCCCGATCCGGCCAAGATCGTCATTATGGGCGGCAGCTATGGCGGCTACATGACCATGATGGGTGTCACCAAGCAGCCCGACGAATGGGCCGCGGGCGTGGCCCTCGTTCCCTTCGTGAACTGGTTCAGCGAGGTGAAGAACGAAGATCCGTTGCTGCAGCAGTACGACCTGGCCACCATGGGCGATCCGGAGAAGAACAAGGCGCTGTGGGAGGAGCGATCGCCCATCTTCTTCGTGGACCGCATCAAGGCGCCGCTGCTGGTGCTTGCGGGTGCGCACGATCCGCGCTGTCCCAAAGAAGAATCCGAGCAGGTGGCCGAGGCCATTAAGAAGCGCGGTGGTGTGGTGGACTTGAAGGTCTATGACAACGAGGGCCACGGCTTCGCCCGCATCGAGAACCAGATCGACGCCTATAAACGCGTGGCCAACTTCCTCAAGAAATATGTCCCGCCCGCTGATTGCAGTTGCACGCTCGAGTAGCATTCATCCATCAGCGTTCAGTAGTCAGATAAGAAGCCGCCGCGTCTGAGGGGAACGCGTGAAAGCTACGTTGGAAATCATTAACCAGATGCAGACCGATGGCATCATCGGCAAGTACGCTATCGG